>OHPV01000347.1_pt1 | contig 32830 bp, 40 predicted proteins | sample 1577781 | NCBI WGS metagenome assembly OHPV01 (sample SAMEA3879518, study PRJEB24766) | human gut metagenome | biome: human-associated habitat; feature: feces | place: USA | collected 1985/1987 | reverse complement strand
TCCAGCACCTCCACCGTATGCCAGGCCCCTAACGGAACCACGCACCCGAAATTCCCCGCCGCCGGATCCATGCTGAACCTCTCCACCTCACGGAACGACCTCTCCCCCGACTCCGACAACACCTCCTCAAAAATCACCTCCGTCACCTTCCCGCAAAGAAGCATCACACTCTCATTCGAATTCGGATGCCTGTGAATCGGCACCACCGTCCCCGGCATCAACGCATTCAGCATCCGCTGACTACCGTCTCCCGCCGAAGTCCTCAAATCGAAATTCTGCCTCAACCGCGGATTCACCGCCGCCTTCCCCAGCAGCTCCGCAACAAGATTCTTGTCAATGTCAATCATAATTATCAACGTTAAAGTCAATGTCAATGCTACTGCCATGTTCCACAATTCCAATCAATGCCATCACACCCGCGAAGCGCACACTACCCTACAACCACATAAGTCTTATTCCCAGATATCATCAAGTCCTGACTCCCAATTCGGGAACGGAGGATTCTTCGACAGCTCACCGTAACTTTTAAAGGTACTACAAAATATTGAAATTTCCTGCGAGCGAGACACAGGAAACGGCATGAGGAACGAATTCCATCAGGCGGGACGACGCCACAGCCCCCTCTGTAACACACTGATAATCAAATACCAATTATTTTAAGCGTGGATTTCCGCTGATTTTTTGCCCACTAATCCACACTAAATTTAACAACTTACTATGAATCAAACAATTACAAAAATTAATGAGGCACCGTCCCGACAACTTGTTGACAGCGGTCGCCAAGATTGCCTTAGTAGTAATATTATGAACAGAAAAAGAAGCATTGTTTCTTTTATTATTCAAATTATTGCTATATTTACAGCATGAAGAGAGAATTAAGTGAAGCCTAAGTAGAACTTTGTTAATCAAGAATATTAAAATGACATTTTATATTTAGATGTAAAAGTATAAAATAATATTTTAATAAGCGAGATTTTCTACTGCTTTTAAGCATTTTTACCAGTATTTTTATCCTCGAAGTGCTCAAAATTTTGGTCTCAGACTTTTTTATGTAATCTCGCGGGCAAATCAGAAGATTAAAGTCAATGTCAATGCCACAACTCCAACATCCTTGTCAATGCCAATCCCTCACATCCGACACCAATCCGAAACCGCCCCACTCTACTCTGCCATTTCGCGACCAAAACCGTACCGGCAAAACGTTCTAAGCGGTACAAACCGCATCTCGAATGGCATTTTGTACGAGTTGAATCGTTTTATCGGTACGGAATAGCAACACCCAGACATCCAATGTCCAACCACTTTGCCTACAAATACAAAAATCTATGTTACTAGACATCACCACCCTACGATGTTATACAACACTAAATCTCTAATACACCACCCACCAAAAAAACGGAGCCATCAAGGCTCCGCCTATCCTAACATAAAACACTACAGAACAATAGCCTCCTTGATACACTCCACAATATACCGAACATCCTCATCCGTCACATAAGGACCTGCAGGCAAGCAGAACCCGACCTTGAACAAATCCTCCTCCACACCATTTGTATAGACAGGAGCACCCGCATACACAGGCTGCTTGTGCATCGGCTTCCAAACCGGACGGCACTCGATCTTCTTGGCAAGCATAAACACGCGCAGAGCCTCCACATTCTCATTAGGCTGACAATCCGTCGTCGCGCAGTCCACAGCATGAATCACACCGGCAGCACCACCGACAGCCGTCTTGATAACCTCCTTGTAAGCATTCTACTGACCCTGAACATGAACCTCCGGGTCCAACGTCGCAGCACAAAGCCAGAAATTCGCATCAAAACGCGGATCCTCAGGCTGCTTATGAATATGAACACCAGGAACATCAGCCAGCAACTCCTCATAAAGTTTCTGGACATGCTGATGATGCTTGATATGCGAATCCAGAACAGTCATCTGGCCGCGACCGATACCCGCACAAACATTCGACATACGATAATTGTAACCTATAGCCGTATGCTGATAATAAGGATACGCATCACGAGCCTGCGTAGCATACCACATAATCTCATTGGCATCATCCGCATTGCGGCAAATGAGAGCACCGCCGCCGGAAGTCGTAATCATCTTATTGCCGTTGAACGACAACACGCCGTACTTGCCGAAAGTTCCGAGCACCTGACCGTTGAAACGCGAGCCCATACCCTCAGCGGCATCCTCGACTACCGGAATCCCATACTTCTCCGCAATCGCCATAATCTTGTCAATGTGATAAGGCATACCATAAAGCGCCACCGGCACAATCGCCTTCGGATAACGCCCGGTTTTCTCCTTCCTGTCAATGATAGCCTTCTCCAGCAGTACCGGATCCATATTCCAAGTCTCATTCTCAGAACCGACAAATACCGGATGCGCACCGAGATAAGTAATCGGATGTGAAGAAGCACAGAAAGTAAAGCTCTGCACCAAAACCTCATCCCCAGCCTTCACTCCACAGCCGATCAATGCCAAATGAACAGCAGCAGTACCGGCCGACAGACAAACCACATTACGGTCAAGTGGCTCACTGCCATCACTCTTACTATTGGCAAACGCCTCCAGATTCTTCTCGAAAGCATTGACATTAGGTCCCATAGGCACCACCCAATTGGTGTCAAATGCCTCTTTCACATATTTCTGCTCCCAACCCTCTTCTGACATATGCGCCAGACAAAGGTAAATTGTTTTTCTTTCCTCTGCCATAATATTAATTTACTTTAGAATTCTCAAAATCAATTCCCCACAAAAATACTCCTAAAAATTTAGACATGATACAACTTTCGACATATTTATACCTCTTCCTCCGCAAACTTCACCCTAAAGTGCAGCACAGTCGCAAAGATCATCTCAATATCCTTAACAAACGAATAATGCCTGTAATAATAGCAGTTCAACCTCACCTTGTCCGGATAAATCACACGATCATTATACTCAGTCGCAATCTCCTGCATCGGACGCTTATCCCCTTCCGCCTGCTTCTTCGCCACATACTCGGAAATCATCTCATCCTCCAACCTGTACTTCAATGTTGCCGGACCTGTAATGCCAGGACGAAGTTTCAACACATCTCGGTCAGCCCCAACCAACTTGTCAGCATAGCCAGGAACGTCTGGGCGAGGTCCTACGAAGGACATATTTCCAATCAACACATCCCACAAACCAGGAAGTTCATCCAATTTATAGTGACGAAGTTTTGCTCCAAACGGAGTAATTCGAGAATCTCCGGCAACTGACACCGTCGAACCATTATGATTTACAGTCATCGTCCTAAACTTGTGACAATTAAAGAGTTTGCCATCCTTCCCTACACGCTTCTGCACAAAAAACGCAGGCCCGCCCGGCATCTTAACCTTAACCATAATTGCCACGACCACCAATACTGGCCACAAGAACAGCAGCCCCAACAAGGCCACCACCCTATCAAAAATCCATTTAAGTATCATTAGTATTATCAATGTAAATCATTCAAATCAAAAAACACACTACCGTGTTGGTTGAAATCCTGTATATCACAAGATGCAATTTTGCAGTTAGTTTCCAAATAGAATATTGCTCTCCTCATTACACATCAATAGCATCGTTATAGCCATTAGCCCTCTTTATTGCGCCTTCCAGATTGTGCATAAACTTACCTAAAACATATCTGTCAACACTCCTCCTATTCTTATATTCATCTTCTAGTTTTGACTTCAAATACGAAAGCACGGTATAATCATCTGAAAACCTATTACTACCATTTTCCAAACGATAAGAAAAGCAATAATGCGAACTCAAAAAAGAGGACAGGATATTAAGGCTCTTATTGCTCAAGTTGCACACAGAATTAAAAAGGTCCTCTACTTCTATATTCTTAAAAACTGAAGTTAAATTATATGCGCACTGTTTATCTGGAGTCGGCTTTTGACTTAAGACTAAAAGTTGCCCAACATTATCATCCGTAATATGAGATAAAACTACCTCAAACTCATTTTTAAGATTTTTGTCACAATCATTAAATACACCGTCAGTATATTTTATAACGTCAGCCCCCACGACAGTTTCACGAAACCGACCAAAAGAGTTCAGCCCCTGAATAAACTGATTTCTCTGCTCATAGAGTTCTTCCTTGGTAGATTGTTTAGTATAACTCTCTTTAACATGTTTTTTTGCAAGCGATACAACTGCCTGTTTCATCCAGAAAAGACTCTTATGATCAAAAAACGCAAGAAATGCCAAAGAACGCCCCAACAAAAAAATATTTGGAAATGCATTGTTGACTACATCTTGCTCTAATGCCGAACACTCCGTCTCAAAAACATCAAGCGGCATATCCCAGAAATCCACCAACTTTTCCAGATGAGTTGTATTATGCCGCATCATTCCAAGAGTCCCCACGACATAAGCATTAAGACTATGCCCCGATTCAATCCATCTGACAATATACGTCACATGATCATTATTCAGCACATCCAAATTATACCTATCTTCAATACTTTTATATTTTTGACACAGAGCACTTATCCGCTCTTTCATCTCACTATTGCCCGCTATTCCGGCAGTATAACTCCACTCCCATTGTGAAAACAAATCATGACATTTACCTCGATACTCACAATAAACGACTATATATGAAGCCAGTAGAGATTGCATAAAAGGTTCATCATTTTCTCCTATGGACTTTCTTACTTCGGTATATAGTCCATTAAAGTCATATAAACACTGGCGCAAAATGCGAAGATTATTACACTCCGTCGCATGAAAGATGTCAGTAATCAAAGACTTTTGATTTTGCAGCCATTCATCAGAAGGAATATATCCGTGAAGGAAACAGGTAATAGCATCATCAACATCCGGCATTATTTCAAATTCACGACCGACAGTTTTTTCTTTAAACTCAATCAGAGTTTTCTTCCAGCGACTAACTACTCGCGTTTCATCACCAACAAGAATGACATGACAAGATCCGTGTTCTACAAAACTATTGATATAACCCAGAAGAAGCTTCATATCAATAAGACATCGTTCTAAATCATCAAAAATGATTAACTTGTTTCCCAAGATATTAATATCCTTAGATAACAAAAGAGACAATGAATCCAGAGTCGCATCTAACGAAATATCTTCGCTACCATCTTTGTTAACATCAAACGATGTCTTCAAGACAACCTTTCCAGCAATCTTTAATAGTTTTTTTGTGAGTTCCACGCCTTTTGAATACAATAAAGGATGCAGCACCCGATCAATAGATTCCGTTATCTGGGATGTATCTTTTAACCCATATAGCGAAACATATATAGGCTTTAGACTCACTCCTTCGCCGGCATTTGTATATTCTTCAATCCACTTATTAACAAAAAAGGATTTTCCACAACCCCACTTACCCTTGAGCATAACAGCATACTGCGGGTCAGGGTTATGCATATAATCGGATAAGTATTTAGAAATGAGTTCATTCATAATCCAAGTCAAAAACTAACATAGGGATTGTCGTTTAATGTTTTCACTCCGAGCGAAGCAATGACCAATCCATTCAACTTCTGCGTCTGACTCCCAAAATTTCAATTTTATATCTATTTCCAGTCGTTTCGGTCGGATTTTTTGTCTGTCTTTCATGGCGAGGACACAGTTCCTCCACAGGAACTTCGCATTGGCTGCAAGTTTCCGAGTCAGGCAGCGGCCAAAAGCGCCCTTTGTTCTATCCTGTCCGCCAGTCAGACCACGTTTGCTGTGTGGTTGCCGAAGAAAAAATACAGGACTTCCGGCCGCGTCTCTCGACCGGACTTAATCTGTGTCTTTCTCTTCTTTTCCGTTTTTGCGCGAAGACATAACGCTTCAGAGTTCACGTCGAGATGGGGTTGTGTGGTCGGTTACGAATCAAATATGCGTTTGAAAACATGCTGTTAAGCAATTTACCACTGATAAATCGTCGGATATTGCACAACTTCAAAAGTGAATCCGTTTCCCATATTTAATGTGGCACCATCTTGAATTGAGCGTGCAAAATCAGAAAATCGTTGCATCGTTGCGAGAACTGATGATTCCCTCTCATTAGACATTTCTTTGAGACGAACGGCAAACAATGCACTTTTATTGGCATAAGCACATATCTTTGTGGCGATTTCCGGTACTACTGCCAGTTTTGCTATAGATGTCAATAATTGTTTATAGGCCTTAGCTCTTTTACCATCATTATGACCACGGCTATTGTTATAAGGCTGGACAAATTTTTCCCGTGTGCAGGTCATTTCACAAAAAGCCAAGCGGTTATGCACATTGTCATATAGCATCAAGTCACATTTATCTCTAACAGAAGAAAGTGCATTGCCATCAAACTGGATAAAGAAATCTTCAAGATTTACAATAGTCAATGGATTTTCACTATTGAGCCGTAACACAACCTCATCGTCGCAGATTTTCCTTCCAGAATTTTCACATTCCGTACAAGCTTTATTGTCGGCAAATGTCGATAGCCCAGAACTTATTAGTCTTGCTTTTATCACGACATCACGAACAACTTTGTAGTATTTTTTGTAATCCACCTCAAACCCATCCATATCAGCACTCAGTTTAATTCTGCATATTCATTTCCAATAGCTTCCATAGTCTCGACCATATCTGTAGCGTCCACCCTCGTCTTGCCATCTTTGGTAAGAGTCATTAAGGATTGGATTTCACCTTCAAAAACTCTATACACGTCAAGCTGCTTCGCATCCACATAGGGCTTGCCATTCAGATAGCCTCCATTCGTCTTTCTTGAAAGGAGAACGTTAAGGTAATTTACAATATAAGGACTGTGAGTGGCTATCATTAATGATATATCATAATCTTCCGGCCCATTGGAAATGACTCTATCTGTGATGAAATCCACGAGATGCAATTGACTTTCTGGGAACAAACTTAATTCAGGTTCCTCTATGAACAAGTGAACTCTCTTATGGCTAAGTTCACCTACATTTTCAACAGCCTTGAAATCCTTCAAGGAATCTGCCTTAGTCACATAAGAGAAAATCGCCTGATTCATTGAGCCCACGATATCAAATTTCTTGGAATAATACTCGACAATCAGATTAAGCGGCATAATGTTTTTCGTCCCAGAAGAGGCATCGCTTAATTTAATGTCGAAAGTATTTCCATTTTCGGTCGAGACAATTCTATGTTTAAGACCCTGTTGTGTTTTTCTGACCTCTAACTTAACCCCAAGATAGTCTACGCCAAAGTCCCTAATTGATTCTGAAGCTTTCACATAGTCCTCATACGTCTCATTAAGATAAAACTGCTTCTTGACAGAAATCTTTCCCTCAATAATATCAGCCACAAGATTTCTGTTGTCTGCGATAAAAGAAATCTTTTCCAAGGACAATTGACTTTTAGGAATATACTGTGACGTTCCATTCAAGTTTCCATTTTCCAGCCTGATAACCACCTCGCCGTTTTTATATGTGATTATAGTAGAGGTTCTCATGTAGTTTTCCAGGCCGACAGTCCTCAGCAGACTGTCTATACGAAAACGAAAAGGTGATTTTTTGACACCAGAATACTTGAGATATGAGCGAATCGACATCATTTTATATAGCCAACGTGAAAGAGCGAGCACTTTCATGATTGTGCTCTTCCCGCTGCCGGACTCGCCAATCAAAACGGTCATCGGCTTTATATCCTCGACATGAATATGCTTGATCGGGCCGAAGTCTTTTATCTCCAATGATTCAATCATACATTAATGAGCATTAACATCGAACCAAAATTACATTAAAATAATGACAATGTCAAGATTTCCTATCCGAATATAAGAATTTTCCCTCAAAGTATGAAAACACGTCAACATTGTTGTAGCGAAGTTTGGTTCGGAATATTGACTCTTTTTTTTGTGGGGTAGGATGCTTACATTTTTATAAGCTCTCTAACAGGGTCACCATTGTCTGACGAATAAATGAAATAGTTTGTTTTTCGTAAGCCTCCGGTCTCCCACGTCATAGACATGTAGGGATTGTCGTCTAATGTTTTCACTCTGAACGAATCAGTGCCCAATCCCTTCAATCTTAAAAAAGACTCATGCCACATTCTCCTCCAAAAAAGCACACGAAACACTAGGAATTTCATCAAGTATTTTCCTAGTAGCCGCCGAAGTTGAACTCCTCAACAAACGACTCAGCGAAGTGCACAGTTCAGCCAAACGCTTCAAATCAGATTCGAGATGTCCCTGAAACTCCTTGTTATATTCAATAAGACGTTCGAAGAACTCATCCGGTTCTCCAATTGCAAGAAGTTGCTCCTCCTTTGGAGCTTTTACGGACAACAGACTAAAACCAAGACAGGACTGTAATTCACCATGCCGATATTTCACATCAATGCCAATGAAAGATTCCATCTCTCCGAGCAGTTTTTTCACTTTTATGTCAGAAAGCACAATACCTGAAAAAGCATCATCATCGACTTTTGCCACCAATTTCGAATAGCGCTGCTCCATACTGCTAACCTCTTCCATATCAGACCTGAGACTGTTCTTGTACTGTGCAACAATCTCATTCTTAGTTGAATCCGAAAGATCCTTATTCCTCATTCTCGCTCTAACAAGATCTCCTCCAAATTCATGACATATCTCAAACAAAGCAATAGCAAGTTCCCTAAAATAAGAACTCCTGACATGAGCATAATTGACGAACACATTGACCGCCCCGACGAACGAACCTGTTACCAGTCCAGTGGAAATACGACTTATTATCGAATCCGATGGCACCAGACACATCAATGTTACGCCCACCGCGAAGATGCAAAACAGCACGTAAAAAAGATTCCTATACAACTTCATAAAACCAGGTCATTAACTGTTTCTCTATCGAGCAGTTACAGTTATCTGAATACTTTATAAGCAATTTTCTTTACCCACGCAGGACTAACAAGCATCACAAACATCATATAACCAAACACGGTTGCGCCAAAACCGTACCCAAGAGTCTTGTTAATGACTTTACGGTCATGCAACTGCTTCCTTGCAAATGCCCAACCATTACGACGTTTTTTAAACAGGGAATTAGTGAAACGAAAACGTAATACAACATCTTGCAAATTTGCATGTTTTGTTCCCCCTTTCATACCATCAAGCCAAAGCATAGTATCTTGATTCTGTCTATACTCTGGGCGATACTTGCAACCTGCTTTATCAAAAAAACTCTTGCGGAATAGCACTGCTGGATGTGCATGAGGATTACGTTTGGCAAAAAACTTATAGCACTCATCTGGTGTCAAAGGATAAACTATTATTTTACCCCGACTTTCACTATTTGCATCAATTTCCTCGATTGCACCGCCAACTACGTCAATCTCAGGATACTCTATAAGATAAGTGATTTGTTTCTCGAGGCGGTCAGGCATCGAGATGTCATCTGCATCCATTCGGGCGATGTATTCATATCCATCCTTAAAACAGATATCAAGCAAATCATTCAGCACAATTGCAAGGCCACGGTTTTCCTCAAACCATTCCACAGTCACGCGCCCGTCCTGCTCATATCTTTTCAAACACTCTTCCAAATCTTTGCCTACAGGACCATCCACCCCAATAAAAAGGTGAATGTCTTTGTATGTCTGATTTAGAATACTGTCAAAAGATAGTCTAACATACGGAACTTTATCGTTCTTGTATACAGGTAAAATTACTGCTATTTTTTCCATTCAAACCTAGGGATTGTCATTAAATGTTTTCAATCTGAGCGAAGCAGCGACCATTCCCTTCAATTTCTGCGTCCGACTCATCAAAATTTCATTTTTATATCTTTTCCCGGTCGTTTCGACCGGACTTCTTGTCTGTTTTTCATGGCGAGGATACTGTTTCCCCCTTTTCAAAGTTACCCCCCCCATCACTTTATCAATCAATTCATTGCATAATTATTTGACGCTTTCCGACAGTCCCTATTTAAAGGCTATAGAGTCTTTATTAACCTTGCTGGCGAGCCATCGAAAATAGCTGGCACATTAAAATCTAAATTTTTCCCTAAGGTTGAATTTGCAGCAAGTATACTACCATTGGGCAAATTAGCTCCTGCCAAAATAACACAGTGACCGCCAACCCATGAATTATCACCAATATGAATTGGTTTATATATGCATTCTCCATATCTATATAAACCATCTTTCATCGTATGGTCGTCACAAACTAACAAACACATAGGGCCAAACATTACATTGTCTCCAATATAAACATCTTTATATGCAATAAAGACGCTATATTATATGCAAAATATACGTTTGAACCCACTTCCATACCGTCAACACACACTAAGTGTACATTATGAGCCACTTGAAAATTTTTACCACACGACTTCAAGGCAAGGCTATACAGCCCCCCTAGGCCTCATAATTATTGGGACATCTGGCAAGAAAAAAAGTACTGTACGAATAATCCAACAATACAGTTGTTTAAGTTTATGTTCCAATTTCATATTTATATTGTTTAAAAAGAAATTTCCGAATACGGCTTGTCGTGAATCAAAGAAGCAAATTTTGCAAAGCCACTCCTATACATAGATCCAGTAACTAACAGATATATATGCTCAGCATGTGAAATCATAAAGAGGTCGACGAAACTCTTAAGGTGAGTACTAAGAGTTTTATCATCTGTAAATGACATATGAACCACTTTACCGGGTATTGTATATACAAAACTAAATATGCTAAGAGAATCAAGAAATTTTCTCGAATCACTTGTCACAAGAACTTTTGTATCAGGATTTGACAAATGAATCTCTAATATTTTATCTTGTAATTTTTTTATTAAATCTATCTGTTGCGACTCTAAAAGTGGTATTATATTTTGCTCTTTAAAATCACCAAGGAGATTCTGGAATCTAAGAACAACTGCAATATATCTATCGTTTATTTTGTCAGTATTATAACTGATAGCATCTTTTAACAAAGGTGCAGGAACAAATAATTCATTAAATAAATTAGAAGCCTCTTTAGATTCTTTCACAAAATGAGCATTAGAATAAATCTGATATTGCTTGCCCCTATTTGCCATTCTGTTCAGAAGATAATTTTTCTGAATCGCCGATTCTTTATCCAAATTATAGCCATACTCTTTAGCAGCACAAAAAACGTATATAAGGTTCATATCCCTATAGTTAGATACAATTTCATCGTTTTGAATAAGCCAATCAGTACAATTAGGCAACAAATAATCAGACAACTTAAAAGGATGTGTGAAATTTATATAGAAAGGCATCCTCATCTCCTTAGATAGCTTATATAAAGATAATATTCCATATAATCTATCGCATAGTCCCCCTGGGTTACACTTACCATCAGCCATATAAATTATCCCAGGTTGGGGATTACTTAATTTACTATTATTACGAAACTGCTTTTTAATTTTGCATGCCATATATCTGTAATATATCACATTGCCACGCAATTCGTAAATCGCAAATCTAAACCATTTTTTCCACATTTTTTAATATATTCTTAACTATAGGGAAATTCTTAATTGTATTTCGCTCCGATTTATTCAACACCATGAAGATACTTAAGATTACTATTAATACATCCATTATTAAAGATGTTGATACAAAACCAATAAAATTTTGACTAAAGAACCTACTCACCCATATTGACATTAGAATTATTATAACAGTAAGTACAAACAATCTGCAACAAACATCCTTGAAATATTTCAATAAATCCAGATTAAAAAGATAATGGACATATATTGTTCTCGCTATAGAGCATAATAAATTATCTGCGGCCCAAAAGCCCATCGCCAATACGGGAGAGCCATTAATTCTAAATGCCAAATAAGCAAGTGGTATAGACATTAACTTGATGAATCCTACCATTATCTGATGAGTCTTTATATTACCAGTTGCATGTACACCTTGCCATAATGGAATCTGGAAAGAATCAAACAGATAGAATAACATCGTTACTTTTACCAAGTCAGGTGTAATATTAGGATATTTTCCTAACCATACAGTAAGTACATACTCTATATTTATAACAATAGGAACCGCAATAATAACAAATAAAATATATGAAACCTTAGACATAGTAAATATTAACTTCATAAAATATTTGTAGTCTTTTGCCGCATATGATTTTATAATTTGAGGATTAAAAGCTTGCGAGAAATTTGCAACAAACATATTAATACCACTATTAACTTGATTTGACAATCCTAAAGCTGCATTACCAACAACACCGACAAACCAGTTGAAAAAGACACTAAATCCTTGTTGTGTACAGACATCTGCACCATTAACAAACAGACTCCAGCCCGAATAAGAAGCAAATTTGAGGATCCATTTCTTATCCCAATACCTAATGTAACTAGTGTCTTTAAATACGTGCTTACAATATATTATATACGTTCCTACTATTAATAATGCTACAACAAATAGAAGAATAGCATATGATATTAGTTTGTCGATTGGACTTACAGAAAGGAGATATACCGTTGCCAACTTCAGAGCCACCTCAACAATACTAACAACTGCATAAAAATTCATCTGTTCATGAGCAATGATATTTGAATGAAATGGGGTCTGGATAATACCAACACAAAAAGTAAGCAGTGAAAACTGAAAAACCATATTTGCTGCAAACATTCTATTATTTGGTATCTCAAGGTGATTGTTCAAAAACCACACACCAACAGATTCCATCACAATAAAAAGTATAGCAGCCAACATTATATGGCAATTAATAGCCATAGAATAAACTTTTTTTAGTTCATCTGTTCTTTTTTCTCCAATTGCAAATGCCAAATACCTATAAGTAGCATTAGTTAATGCGGTCTTAAAAAAAACAAAGAATACTACAACACTACCAACAAGATTGTATATACCAAAGTCCTCAAACCCCAGTACCCTAAGAACGACCCTTGAAGTATAGAGTGTAACCAAGAGTACCAGAATCATTCTAAAATACAGAAACACAGTATTCTTAGCTAATTGCTTTACATTTTCTGATGCCATCACTATTATAATGTTCGATATGATTTCTTTTCAGAAAAGCATATATATAAGTAGACAAATGATAATGCGTATGTATAACTACATACAAGGAATTTGAAGAAACTAAGCAAAAAGATTATTGCAACCAATGTGTATGCCACAAGTTTAAAGGGATTATCTTTTTGTAATTTCAAGAACGAATATCTTGCAACGATACCTAATAATAGATGTCCTATAAATACCCCTATCAAGCCTCCATCCAAATACATACTGTAAAATATTGAAACGAAAGAATTATAATGGATTTCTGGCGTAAGCATTGTCATTCCATCATCCTCAAGGAATACTGCCTCCACCACCTGTAATGGTAAAGGTAACTCCATTGACAGGACTTTTCTCAGTACAACAAAAATAGGACGAATAAAACCGTACAACGATGCCATACCATACATATTGGGAAGTTTTGAAGCATCTTTTATACGCTCTTCCATAAAAGGAATACATCCTGAAAGATACACATAAAAAGTCTGCTCTACATCTGAACCTCTTACAACAGAAATAACAATTAACGAAACAACAAGTAAAACCAAAAGTATTCCTGAGTATTTCAAAATTTTTTTCGCTTCACGAGTGTTCTTGAATATCAACGTTGCAATAAGCAAAGAGGCAATAAAGTAAAGCACAAAAAATCGTCCACCTGTAATAATAGTCATCAAAGCTAACGATATAACAGAAAGAAGTACATAATACATTTTTCTCTGTCCAACAAATAGGTTGACAACACTAAAGATTATCAAGAACGTAATAAACGGTTCGCAGAAATACACAAAGGCTATAGCTACTATGCCATCGCCCATAATATCATCATGATGTACATATCGTATGTCATACAAATCAACTCCTGAAGCAATGAGATTTAAAGCTTTTATTGCGGGGATTACCATTAGGATTACCATCACAACAATCAAGATGTTGATTATTTTTTTATTTAAGTGACGTTTCCTTAACGTAATCCCCGTTATACTCGGCTTCTTGAATATTAGAACATTACCGATAAGGAAAGCAACAAAAGCCACTATATAAATTAGATATGTAGCCTCATGTATTTGTGGTAAACTATATGGATTTAGTGTATATAGTATAAACACCAAAGCCCATGTACCTAAATACAAGGATACAGGATTATATAACACCTCATTACGCTTATACGCAACATAAGCAATAACAAAACATAATATGGATAATATCAAAGACATTAATTCTAAACGTAATTATACTTTTCACAAAGAATTTACGACCATTGAACATTTCCTCATGATCTATTCCCATTCAAAATTTTCCAAACCGGACTCATATAACGTTCTAAAGACATTGCAAGAACCACACAGACTGTATAGGTTAATGCTATTACAACAAAAAATTGCACTAATTCTCCACCGTAAAAAGAAGGTACTATTTTGCAATAAATGATACTCAATAGTTTTATAATAGGAGCATGCATACAATATACAAAGAATGAGTAATGCATCCATTTCCTCACCCTCAATTTACACTCTACAATACTATAAACAATCGCAGTAAAAGCTAAAGGTGTAGACAACCTAAATATCACATATTCCATGCTAAAAATTGCGTTCTCTTTTTCTACACCGTTAGGCAAAAACCAAGCCCCCAAACAATATATTATCAAAAACAGAAACAATAAATATTTTGTTGTCTCCTTCTCTAAAGTCTTAAAAATCTTGACAACTCTGTTTTTATTTAAAGAAGCACCTACAAGATAAACTGGAGTCCAATACAAGAAACTTCTATATTCTACAATACCCAGAGTTGCAAGAATTATTAACACGATACTCACTAAGACACTTAGCCATAATCTTTTTTTTACCTGATAATAGATGGGTGCCATAAGAGAAAAGAAAATCAGTTCACGAACAAACCATAAAGGCATCGTATCGGCATTCCATAAAGAGTATAGGTAATCGATTACCCCCCCCCATTTCTACCACCAAAAATCATACTTTTCACATAACCAATCGTATTAAAAATGATATATGGCACAAACAAAGACCAAAATCTTCTTTTAATTTTCTGAATATAATTTTCTATTGTTCCGTCAAAAGTTCTGAAGAACAAATAAGCAGAGAGAAGGAAGAACACAGGAACAGCACATTCTGAAATGTTATACAGATAACGCTCTATTCCTGTTATCAAACCATATTCAAATGGGTTATAACTACCTATATATCCTACGTCCCTCGTAAAACCATGATGGAAAACAATTAATAACGAAAGGAGAAAATTAATAAGTGGTAACGATTCAAGCACTGACTTTTCTTTTATCATGACCTCTTCCTTACTTTCCAATTTATTAACAACACTCATTTTATTTTAAGTTTATAAATTCAGAATTAAAAGTCAATTTTAATGGTCTTACATAAGAACCTCTTTTTATAGTTTCTATATTTTGAGGAGAATCAAAAAACTTTAACAATTCCTGTTCATCATCAAACACGTATCCACAATTATAACGTTTCGTGCAAGCTGCTATATTTCCGCTTTCTGGGTTAGTAACCACGCATGCACCACCAACATAACTCTCATAGAATGTATAACTATATGTCTCAGGCCATGGAGACCACAAGAAAGCTATGTCTATTTTATTTCGCCTAATTGCGTTCACCATAGCATCTGCACCTTCCTTCAAAAATGAGACTTTTACCTCTTTCACATTAGGTAAATGCTCATCTGTTTTACCCAATACATACAAATCAATATCAATTGCTTTTTCGTTAATATGTCTTACAAGATTTCTGAATGTATTCCACCCTTTATTGAATGATTTATATCCTATGTATGCTAACCTTAACCTTGAGTTACGTGAATATTCTTGGTTATCAACAGAAACTATTTGATGAGGCAAAACAATTAACCTTTCTTTTGAAATGGTCTTATATACTCCACACCATACATCTTTAGCAGCTTCTGATGGGAAAACAAACTTCATAGTTTGGAAATGTTCAAATAAAGCATGATATTGTCTTGAAGAAATAATACCTGGAACATAAAATCTACAAGTTATACATTTTGAAAACTTAAGACCTTCTGAACCACAATATTTTTTCTTGTTCTTAAGTAAGTTATGACCATCACAAACAGATTTGTAGTCGTGTACGTAGAAAAACAAAGATGCATCTACAAGACTTTCTAATAAAGTAGTTATCTGGCTAAACTGATATGAAATAAGAGAATGTACAAAAACTTTCTCGACTTTATATTTTTTAAGAAGGCATACCAACTCATCAAGAGACATAGACAAATAATCACTTTTGTTAATATGAACTCCGTATGAATGAAAACGGTGCTTAATTACATGCCCATTGAATGTAATATTGTTACAAATAGGGAAGACAGCAACATACTCGTAACCTTTTGCATGAGCGACCTCATACTGTTCTAGAATAACCTTCTCCAGACCTCCAACATTATTTATATAGCTGGAATGCGAAATAGATAATATCGCTTTTTTCATTTTATTATTCCTTTATAACAAGCCGCTATTTTATTAAATTTATTCTCCTCATGTATAAGTATTCTAAACGAAAGGAAAATATTTTTTAATTGTGCATATATCAAGCCTTTGAATGTACCAAAGTGTTTTTTAAATATATACTTTCTATTATGAGCAATCAGATAGTAACGATAAGCACTGTGATATGTAAATGTCTGATTCTCTTTAGTCTTATACCCAAAAGACTGTACCAAAACAGAATCACAATACTGCATTATCCTACATTTTTTCTCTTCTACCATCCAACCAAAATCATAATCTAATCCATCAAGGAAGACCTCTTCATCATACTTTATATCATATTTCTTCAAACAAGAGATATTCAAAAAAGAACCAGAGTTAATACTCCATTCCACCTGTTGCCATTTAGATTTTCTATCATAATCTTCAAAATCTGTCTTCAATACAACAGGGCAGAATGCTGCTATATCAGAAGATGAAGAATAATCTTCAATAGCATTTATCAACTTATGTAACTCTTGCTCCTTAAATGATGAATCCTGATCCATTATACAAAGATAATTATAACCAGCAGATTCTGCATCGTTCAACATTTTATTATAAGGTTTTGCAAGTCCACTATTCTCATTCTGAAAGTGATACAGACAAATAACGTGCTTGAATTTATAATCTATCTTTTTAGGTGAGTTATCATAAATCATAATCAATCCGAACAAACCGGAATCAGCATATAATTCAATATTTTTCAATTCGGAGATTGTCGGATTATACACCACTACCCCCATACAGTATTTATTCATCTTGTGATTATATCAATAGTTCGTTAATTTTATAAGTTTTACGCTACAGTGCAAACGCCGTAGAATAATAGTTCTTTGAAATCAGTGTTAATTATCTTCAAGTTTAGGCCGTATACGAACATGTAAATAGCCTACTTGACGTATCTGTAGAGAAAAACATTTTTTTGGACGGAGCCTTATAATAAGGCACGTTGGAGTCTTCTATGACGACCTATACTTCTCGCTTTAAACTACAGCCCATACTAATGCAGAAAAGATGGCAATGTTGCCCGAGACAAAGTTCTAGAATAGGCTCATGTCAAGTCTCTTGATCTCGACATCTCCGATGAATTTTTTGGGGTAGAACCTCTATCCTATTCTAGGCCCAGCACGCAAGTACTTGAGTCTGAAACCCAGACTGTTCAATCCTGCAACAAAACTCTCCTTCGAGAAGAAAGCGTCTGCAACTATAAACTTAGATATGGAACAAGTTCGTCCTTAAGCGAAAATGATGATTCTAAGATATTGTCACACAGGGGAGTTCGAATTGAACGTATGCTTCAAATATTCAGACGCCCTAGCATCTTTTTGTTAAATGTCTGTTTCGCAATCAATTGTGTGTAGTTGGCGACATCTGCATCGACATGAGCAAAGTCCATCAACTCCAGGCCACATTTCATTGAAGAAGCGCATCCCGCCCAGAAGTAGCCCAAACAGGGAATCTTCGTTCAGGATTCACTTCGACAATGAACGATTTGTTGAAACGGCTCCATGTACAACCCTCCTTCCGGAAATTCATGCAGAATCACTGTTCAGACGAGTTTCCGAATCTCATCATTTTGAGAAAGTTGATGCGGTTCGGCATGAGAAAAGTCCCATAGCATCCTTTAAGAGAGATCAAAAAGATTTGCTTAATTCTGTACAGCTTTCGAGGATAACTGAAATCAGATATCTGAGCTGGATAAATGGATTGGTATTCATCTATATAACCTGTTTGTTTCGCATTACTAAGTCACTAAAAAACAAGCACTGCTCCGAATATTTCGAGCAAAATCTTTATTAAATCTAACACTCTTCTAATTGTTTTCCATGTCGTCCAAGAAGTGCAGCAAAGTACCCCTTGAATAAGATATTGTATAGGAAAGAGACTATACATCACTGCGCTTAAAAATATTTACCGTAATATTAATAATAAAACCTATTAATACATATTATTTGCTAAGTTTAAATCGCAGTAAACGCAACATCTGTTTTATCGTCCGTTCATATTTTTTTGCCATTTGATTGTATTCTTCTTGAGATATTTTTATATGGGACATATATGTATCAGGACGTTTCATCGGATGCAAAACAGCGTGAGTCGCATATTCTACACTCTTTCTTGTACCTTCTTCATATTCACAATATTTACTTATCAACTGCCACAGAACTTTTCCATTTTCATTATTTATCAGAACAGCTGAAATCCCATTTGTAGAGGCATCAAGGTGCTTAGGAGTAATATGCCAATAATCACCAATTGAGACATCGCCAATCCTATCAAATTTAGCATACTTACATTCATAGCAACATTCTCTGAAAAAAGAACCTTTTATAAAATTTGAGAAATAATAATCACATAATGCCGGACCAACAGAAATAGACCCATCAGAATAACGATACCCAAAACAATAATTACCCCATTTTGAGACGCTCTTATCACGAAATTGTACATCTACAACCTTTTTCTTTTTTGAATTCTTATAATTCAAATGCATTTGTAACCATGCTGAGGAAGGAGCTCCATGACAGAACAAATCTACACAAAACAGATTTTCATAATTCTTATTCAAAAACAGTCTTAAACCTCCTATTTGACAAGGCAGTGCGACAAACAACACTTTTTCGCCTTTCTTCAAATAATTGCGACATTTAACATAAGAATCATTAATATCTGCATAACAGTATTTTGATCTCAAAAACTTTTCTACATTTGATTGTATTACCTCTTGAATAACAGGAAGAGTATCATCATTATAAGAAGCCGAAAAAACCTTGAAATTACTATACAAACAATTTCTAATCAAAAGACCTCCAATACCTCCAGATGAACTTTCAATCAACTCTTGCTGATTCTTATTATAAGCAGCATAAATCATGGATGGTGTGAAATACGTCAATGGTCGAATGATTTGACATACTCTTTCACAAGCACCACAATTTATACAACTTGTACTATTGATGGATATTCTATTAAATACATCTAAACCTATGCATTTCTTAGGGCATATCTGTATACACGCTTTACAAGTTGTACAATTGATGTCAGGATTTATCATGCTATTATTTTTTTTATATACGCTAAAGAACTTGCTCTATCATGTTCCAATTTTGATTCATAATTTCCTATAGGATCAGTTTTTTGACTAGCATTACTAATCATTCTTGACTCAAGACTATAACTAGTCAAAATACTATCTATCCGTGAACTTTGACTCTCACCCGCAGAATATTCTCTATTATATACATAAAATTCCTTTTTTAAGTTAATTGAGAAAGCAACTCCATGGAAAGAGTCGGTACATATGACAGCTGAATTATTTAAAGCACATACAAATTCAGCAGGACTAACATCTATATACTCAATATCTTTTGAAATCTGATCAAACTCCTTAAATTTATAAGGAAAAGAGTATATCGGAAGTTTCTTCTCTACAGATACGTTCTTAATATGTTCCATAGCAACAAGACTCGGTTTATTAAGAAAGAACAATAGTATATAATTATCTTCTTTAATACCACTACACTTTATGGAATGCTTAATCCAAAATTCTGATGTTTTTAGAAGCGATGGATCTATATGCTGTTGAACGTTTTTACATCCTATATTTTCCAATATTGGCACAACTGAAGTTTCTCTAATACTAACACTCCTAAAGCCATTAATGTATCGCTTAAGATTCTTCTTATACCATACAGGTACAATATTTGTGCCTGTACTTGCCGCATATGAAGAACGCTTTTGCTTAGGAGCGAACCGCAAAAACATGAAAGGATTAAGCATCGGAGAAGTTAAGCTCCATACCTGATCACTTCCACAAATAAACATATCATAACTTTTATCTTTACACATTTCAACGAAAGAAACATCTTTACCATGAATATTATTTTGCAAAAAAGAATCAAAAGAATGTTTTACTTTAGGTGATAATCCATCACAAGATCTATTAGATTCTTTCGCAAATTTTTTATACTTTATCCACCTTTCTGGATATAGAATACAGGATATAATAAATATAATTTTGATAAACAGGCTTCTTATCTTCCAGTATAAGCCGGTTTCTTTTTGGTTCAAAACATCAACTTTACATCCATATTCTTCTAAAACAGATTGTAGTGCATAACATTGGAGAATAGAACCATAGTTGTAATTTCGATAAAAGGTAACAAGACCTATCTTCATATTTGTAATAAGGTTTTTGATAGTGATTCAACCCTTTAATTAGGGAATGTCGTTTAATGCTTTCAATCTGAGCGAAGCAGCGGCCAATCCCTTCCATTTCAGCGCCAGACTCCGCATTGACTGCATGTTGCCGTGTCAGGCATCCTCCAAACGCTCCCTTTGTTCTATCCAGTCCACCAACCACATCACGTTTACAGTGTGGATGCCGAAGAAGATGTACATGATTTCTGTCCGCTTCGTCTCAGCCTAAATCCTTTGGAATTCGTAGTATCCTTTTGCTCTTTCCGAGGCCCAAACTAGCCTTCCATCGCAGTCGCCATCACCCTGACAAGTCCACTTCGGACAAGGTCTTTCTACTTTTCCTTTTCGTAGAACGGACGGACTATCTTCACTTCCTGGCCCCTCACTATCGGTCTTGCAGTCCACTGGGCATCTTCCTCATCTGGATCCTGCTGCACCTGCGCTATTGCTTGTATGTCAGATTCTCCTTCTGCACGTCTAGGAACTTTGTCCGCGGACGGTGGATTCCCAATCTGCTGCTCAACTTGCACATCGTCGCAGAATATCTAGTAGGGATGTTGCCGTTCAACTGTCTCATCAGTTTCGGACAGATGAGTCCTGTGTACATCTTCAGGAACATCAGGGCCACTTTCCCTTCAGGAGTGAAGAACGACTTGCGTCCCAGCTTCGGCCTCATGCTTTTCCTTACCAGACCGAAGTTATCTGCCATCTCGCGAAGAGGAAGCAACTTCCTTATCCTGCCCAACTCGCTCTTTTCGAAAGTTGAATAGTAGAGCTCATAAAAATTGAACTCCGGAAACGCAATGTTTGGCGCTATTTCAGAAAAATTTCGTACTTTTGACATGCAGATTAATTTTGCGATTTCCCCAATTTTTCACTTTCGTCGGTGGTTGGGGGAATTCTTTTCCCTTTTTCAAAGTTACGAAACTTCTACCACTTTATCAATCAACTTGTTAGGAAAGTCGAAAACTTTTTAGACATTTCACGACAGGCCCTAATTAGTATTGACACGAAGAAGGAACCCATTGGAAACTTCAAAAGGGGCGGAAAAGTCTTGGCACGTGGTCAGCCCAAATCCTTTGACCACAATTTTGTAATACTCTCCGATGGACAGATTGTCCCTCATGGAATCTACAATGTGACAAAGAATGTGGAATATATGACGATAGGCACGAGCCATGACACCTCTGTATTGTTCAAAATACAATCCCATAGAACATAGGCTGTTCCCGCAGATAACCCGAAGTTGGAGCGGTGCTCCTATCACTCGAGGATGCCACCAAACGAGCTGCCGAAACCACGACATCTAAAGGACTTATAGTGTATGATGACATCAATGACAAAACTTATGATATACAACGATCGATTGACGAATCCTATGACAACGCTCTTAAGAAAAGGGGCGTTTTCCAAACAGTATTGTCAAAGTGAATTTACTCGTCAAAATGTCTTAAAACTTACCAAGTAATTTTTTAATGTTTACTTAATTGTTACCATACATCTTCTCATAGTACTTCTGATAATCACCAGAAGTCACATTCTCAAGCCACTCCTCATTATCAAGATACCACCTCACTGTCTTTTCAATTCCTTCCTCGAACTGTAAACTTGGTTCCCATCCAAGTTCCTTCTGCAGTTTTGTTGAGTCAATAGCGTAACGGGCATCATGGCCAAGACGGTCCTTTACATATGTGATAAGATTAAGATCTTCGCCTTCAGCTCGACCAAGCAGGCTATCAACTGTCTTTATAACAGTCTTTATAATGTCGATATTCTTCCACTCGTTGAAGCCACCTATATTGTAGGTTTCTGCAACTTTTCCTTTATGGAATATCAAGTCAATAGCACGTGCATGATCTTCGACATACAACCAGTCGCGAACATTCTCTCCCTTACCATAAACAGGAAGCGGTTTACGATGACGGATATTGTTGATAAACAGAGGTATTAGCTTCTCCGGGAACTGATAAGGGCCATAGTTGTTTGAGCAATTTGTTACAATAGTCGGCATTCCATATGTATCATGGAAAGCACGGACAAAATGATCAGAACTTGCTTTAGATGCAGAATATGGAGAATGTGGATTATACCTTGTCGACTCGTGGAAAAAATCTTCTCCGTATGCAAGATGATGCTCTTCCGAACTTGCCTTTGTTGTAAACGGAGGCTTGATTCCTTCAGGATGTGTCATCTGTAACGCTCCATATACTTCATCTGTAGAGATATGGTAGAAACGCTTGCCTTCATATTTTTCTGGCAACGATTCCCAATATAGTTTGGCTGCTTGAAGTAGAGTTAATGTTCCCATCACGTTGGTACGGGCAAATGTAAATGGGTCCTTGATACTGCGGTCCACATGACTTTCTGCAGCAAGATGAATAATCCCGTCAACATGCTCATCCTGCATCAACTGATAGAATGCGTCGAAATCGCAAATATCCATCTTCACAAACTTATAGTTGGGCTTATCCTCAATATCTTTGAGATTAGCAAGATTACCAGCATATGTAAGTTTATCAAGATTTATAATATTGTACTCAGGATACTTATTTACGAAGAGCCTTACGACGTGTGATCCGATAAAGCCAGCACCACCAGTGATTACGATTGAACGCTTATATTGTGTCATATCTAATTCTTAAAATGTTAATACTTATTTAAATTCAGGATACAAATCCATATCTATAGAAAATGGGCTATCAAAGTCCTTCAAGCAAGCATGAAGAGTGTCCTTTTCGCTGAGAAGAGCTTTGTCTGTCGGAATCTTCCAATCTATACCGAGCGAATCATCTTTGATGGAGATACCACCATCTGCCTGTGGAGCATAAAAGTCATCGCACTTATATTGAAATACAGCGGTCTCAGACAATACTGCAAAACCATGAGCAAAACCTCTTGGCACAAAGAACTGACGATGATTATCTTCCGTCAATTCTACGGCCACGTGCTGACCATAAGTGGGACTACCCTTACGTATATCTACAGCGACATCGAGAACTGCTCCTTTTACGCAACGAACCAGTTTACTTTGAGTATATGGCGGTCGTTGGAAATGCAAACCTCGCATCACACCATAAGAGGACATACTTTCATTGTCCTGCACAAAGTTAATCTTGCGAACTTTCTCTTCGAACTCTCTCTGGGAGAAAGATTCAAAAAAGTAACCACGTGCATCTTTGAACACCTTAGGCTCAATGATTACAACTCCATCGATTGCGGTCTTTATTACTTCCATATTCTGTCTATTTCTGCAAATTACTAATACATAACTTCAAAGAGTCCGTCCAATAAGGCACTCTTACGCCAAAAGTATTCTTAATTTTACTCTTATCCAATACGGAATATGCCGGCCGCTTTACTGGACTTGGGTAGTCTACGCTATAGCAAGGTTTAATCTCACATTCATTGTGACCGCTATACTCTGCAATCATCTTTGTAAAGTCAAACCATGAGCACACACCCTCGTTAGAAAAGTGATATATGCCAGTTTTAGAATATTGAGGCAAAGATGCTTCTTTTTTATAATCCTCAATTATAATTCCTATTGCATTGGCCAAATCATAAGCATAGGTAGGAGTTCCGCATTGGTCAAAGACTACGTTTACTTCAGATTTTGTGGCGGTTAAATTAAGCATTGTTTTACAGAAGTTCTTACCGAACTCTGAATAAAGCCATGCAGTTCTAATAATTACATATTTAACATCTGAGGCCATAATCTTCTGCTCACCATGCAACTTTGTAGTGCCGTACACACCTGTCGGCGTTCCCTTCTGATCTTCTCGACAAGGTGTATTATAAGGCTCTTTACCAAAGACATAATCCGTAGAAATCTGAACAAAAAGTCCATTTACTTCTTTCATTGCTTTGGCTAGATTTTCCGGAGCACCTGCATTTAGTTTTTCTGCAAGAGCTGCAAGTCTATCATCAGTTTCGCATGCATCAACGTTTGTCCACGCAGCACAATTAACGATAACATTGACATGATTGTCAGATACCGCCTTTCGAATTGCAGCCATGTCAGTTATATCAAGATAAGTTGTTTCAACACCCTCAACTTGATTTACATCCGTGAAGATATAATTATCATCTGAATGTTTGGCTATGATACGCATCTCATTACCGAGCTGTCCATTAGCCCCTGTTACAAGTATGTTCATAGATATCTCTTTGATTTACTTTAATCTAAATTAGGATTACCTGTCTGTTTTACCTCTTCTATTACGTTAAGTAAATACTGTCCATATTGGTTCTTGAGCATTGGCTTTGCCAACTCACGCATACGTTCTTCGTCTATCCAACCCTGACGATAGGCAATGCCTTCAAGACAAGCGACCTTCAAACCTTGTCTCTTTTCCAAGACTTCAATATATGTGGAGGCTTCTGATAATGAATCATGTGTACCAGTATCGAGCCATGCAAATCCACGCCCAAGAGTCTGCACTTTCAGTTCACCATCACGCAAGAACCACTGGTTGACAGTCGTAATTTCGTATTCTCCTCGCGCCGAAGGTTGAATCTTACTTGCCACATCCACCACCTTGTTAGGATAAAAATATAACCCCACAACAGCATAGTTACTCTTAGGATGTTCCGGTTTCTCTTCTATTGATAGACAATTCCCCTCTGCATCGAACTCTGCTACACCATAGCGTTCCGGGTCATTCACCCAATAGCCAAATACAGTTGCTTTCTTATCTTCATCTGCGGCACGTACTGCCTCCTTGAGTTTTGCAGTAAAACCATTGCCCTGAAAGATATTATCACCAAGCACAAGACACACGCTGTCATCACCTATGAAATCCTTGCCTATTGTAAACGCTTGTGCCAGACCATCTGGAGATGGTTGCTCTGCATACGTGAAGCGTACTCCATAATCAGATCCATCGCCAAGAAGACGTTTAAATCCTGGAAGGTCATAAGGTGTCGAAATTATCAGTATGTCACGAATGCCTGCAAGCATCAACACACTGATTGGATAATACACCATTGGTTTGTCATAAATAGGCATAAGTTGCTTGCTAATGCCTTTGGTGATTGGATACAAACGTGTACCACTACCACCTGCTAATACTATTCCTTTCATACAATTAAGATTTATATTCTGAGTTATAACTGTTAGCGGCAAATTATTGTTTTCATCTATAAATCAAGCACATAACTAGTAACTGACCAATATCTAACCCAATCATTAACCATCTGTTTCTTTTCAGTCTGACGAATCATCACATTAACTCGTCCACAAATCTCACTGTAGAGTTTGCAGTCAAAAGCATTAGGTGACCTAATCTTGGACATTATAAACTAGTATGGTAAATTAAGAAACAATCTATCATCAAATCTACCTTCACGTCATAATAAATTAAAACCGCGACATTACTACACACACTGTTCCCTCAAGTAATTTACAAACGCGCGGCAAGGCACAAGGAAATATAACGCATCTTCTGGGCTAGGCTCATAGGTCCTTTCTTTATCCATCGTAACATGACGGATACCAGCGCTTGGCTGATTAGTATAGGCACACATCTGTTCAAAAGCAGACTTCAGGCGAGGATAAAGAATTGTACCATTCTTCTATATTAAGTGCATCTTCAAGTTTATTCTCACCTGTGAATCTCTACAAAATTATTCCACAACGGATAATAATGTATCCTATTGGGCAGTAGTAATCTATTTCTTCTCCCCATAATACCATCCATACCACTCAGCTAACCTCCTCAGCCCCTCTCTAAGCGGTATGCTCGGCTTGAAGCCGAAGTCCTGCTCGAGCGGTGTGGTGTCGGCATATGTGACAGGGACATCGCCTGGCTGCATCGGGAATGCTATTAGCTATCGACTTAATTTAACTCGGCAAAGACGAATCATTGATTCCGAAATGCGAGAAACACTTCCTAACTAATTTAGTCAAAGTGTCGTGCTCAGAATAATTTGATACTTGATTCGCGCGTAGGATATCTTTAATTATACTTTCTAATACGGAATTCGCCAACCCTATTGCCAATGACGGATCTTTTTCAACCTCTCTAAATGCCTTTTCGAATGTTTCAGATGCGTTTTTATAATTCTCTTTAATCTTATTGCGAAATGTCGGAATCGAAGGTATATAATCGGGCGTTTCTACCCCCCCCCATGTCGATGGCGACTTTCAGAAGTTCAAAGTTTGTAATTATGATAAATCCTCTTCCATACCACACGCCACAAATTAAACAATCATTTCCAATCAAAATGATATTTCGTTTTTTCAGAGTCTTGTTTCGGCGACACACGTTTAGAATACGCAACGAAAGAAGCCTTTGCTGCTTTTCTTACTGTTGCAGCAAATTTTCCGGTTACAATAACTTTATGTTCATTAATTCCCAACATATCACCAAGTTCTTTACGCAAGAATATTCATAAATTACAATATTCCAAAAGATTATGAAAATCTACACCAAATTTTCACTCAAGAATTCGACAAGAGGTCTTCCCTCAGGCCGCGATAAATCCCAATAATTGGTATCATCGAAAAGCCATTGACCAGAACCAATCTTTTTCCTTGAAGCATTGTTCATTCTACCTGATCTCGATTTCCTGATTCAACATATAATCGATGCTGTCGGTGGCATAGCAATAAGACTTCAGTTCCGCATCTTTAGTGCGCTGGAGTTTAAAGAATGACACTCTATCTTTGTCACCTTCATCATGAAGAGCAGCATCACGCAATCCCTTAATTGAATCCAAATCATGGGACGTCGCAAACAACTGGACGTTATTCTTTTTAGACGCCAACAAAATAGTTTGCCATAAAGCTTTCATCACGGAATAATGGAAACCATTGCTGATTTCGTCAACCAAAACAATTCCGTCACGACATTCATAAATCGTCGTGAGGATAGAGAGAATCTTACGGGCACCGTCTCCCATTACATTGATAGGTATGCGCTTGTCCAGGCCGACATCGACGAGCACTTCATTCTGTGACAATACTATGTCTTTTATCATCGGCTCGATAATGCGCAATGCTTCGAGAATGAACTGTTCATCCTTGTTCTTGAGAATCTCTGTCAGACTTTCTATAGAGGTATAAAAGTCATATCTTGGTGAAAGATAACGACAAGTGAGATTCTACTTGTAGCCAGAATCATATTTGACGCTTTGCTCGTAATCGTTGTTTTCTACGCACTTATGAGAAAGAGTAATCGATGACTCGACAGGGTGTCCATCTATCATACATTTCAACACAAGACCATATCGGTTTTTGGTATCTGTAGATGATATATTATTCTCGTTTCCAAGCAAATCTATACGACTGGCAGCTGATTCAAACAATGAAATCATAAGTTCCCGCACTTCGTCGTTTGAGGCCTTGATTTTAACAGGCTGTGAAGTGTCAAGTGTATAGAAGTCCAATGCCAGGTCGGACGGTTCAAATCGTTGGTAGTTTCTCAGCAGATTAATGTTGATCGGCAGTTTCGGATTCGACAAGCCTGATATCAGAAAGATGGCGTCAAGTAGCGAAGACTTGCCGCAATTGTTCTTTCCGAAAAACACATTAACTTCTTTCAGTCCGTCAATTTTCGCGTGACGTATGCCACGAAAATGCTCAATTTCTATAGTTTTAAACATACCAGACTATGCTCTTATTAGTACATTAAAAAAGCGAATCTTTGCTAAAATTACAAATAAAATCCGACTGCACAATAACTGGCTAAGACAAATATATTCATTATCTCTTGGTGGTACAATCCCCATAATACCGTCCATACCACTCCGCGAACCTCCTAAGTCCCTCTCTAAGCGGTGTGCTCGGCTTGAATCCGAAGTCCTGCTCGAGCGGTGTGGTATCGGCATATGTGACAGGGACGTCGCCTGGCTGCATCGGGACGAGTTCCTTGTGGGCCTCGAAATCGTAGTCGGACGGCAGGACGCCGGCACGGACCAGTTCCTCCTGAAGAATCGTCACGAAATCCAGAAGATTCTCAGGGGAGTTGTTGCCGATGTTGTACACCTTGTACGGCGGAATCGGAAGTCCGTCCTCACCGTTCTGCTTCTCCGGGGCATGTCGCATTACACGAACTACACCTTCCACGATGTCATCGACATAGGTAAAGTCGCGTTTGCAGTTGCCGTAGTTGAAGATCTGAATGGTCTTGCCTTCACGGAGTTTGTTGGTGAAGCCGAAATATGCCATGTCGGGACGGCCGGCAGGACCATAGACCGTAAAGAAACGCAGACCTGTGGACGGGATATTGTAGAGCTTCGAATAAGCATGAGCCATGAGTTCGTTACTCTTCTTAGTCGCCGCATAGAGGCTCACTGGATTGTCCACTTTGTCATCAGTCGAATACGGAACCTTCTTGTTGCTTCCGTAAACTGATGAAGATGAAGCATATACGAGATGCTCCACCTCATGATAACGACACGCCTCTAGGATATTGTAGAAGCCTATGAGATTGCTCTGGATATAGGCATCCGGATTCGTTATGGAATAACGGACACCGGCCTGCGCGGCAAGATTGACCACTACAGAAATATGGTTGTCACTAAAAATCTTCTCCACCGCATCCTTGTCCGCAATCGACGCATGGACGAATGTCCAGTCTCGGCCGAGGGCCTCGATTTCGCGCAGGCGCTCGTACTTTATGTTGACGTCGTAATAATCGGTGATACTGTCAATGCCGATGACGCGGATATTGTCAATGTCTCTGAAAAGTCGCTTGACGAGGTTGCTGCCGATGAAGCCGGCGGCACCGGTCACGAGGACTGTCTTGCCTTCGAGAGTTACGTTGTAACTTACCATAATTAATCTCTCCTGAAAATGTCACGTGTGTAAACCTTGGCGAGTACATCGTCGAGGCAGGTGTCATAACGGTTGGCGATGATGGCATTGGACTGGGCCTTGAACTTATCGAGGTCATTGACGACAATGCTGCCGAAGAATGACGATCCGTCTTCGAGTGTAGGCTCGTAGATGATGACCTCTGCGCCCTTGGCTTTGATGCGCTTCATGATGCCCTGGATGGCAGACTGACGGAAGTTGTCAGAGTTCGACTTCATGGTCAGACGATATACTCCGATTACGCAATGCTTCTCCTGGGTGCTGTCCCACTGGCTGTTGCTGTTATAGTAGCCTGCCTTTGTAAGTACCTGGTCTGCAATGAAATCCTTTCTTGTGCTGTTGGAATCCACGATGGCCTGGATAAGGTTCTCAGGTACGTCGTTGTAGTTTGCGAGAAGCTGCTTGGTATCCTTCGGGAGGCAATATCCGCCGTAGCCGAAAGACGGGTTGTTGTAATGTGTGCCGATACGCGGGTCGAGGCAGACGCCGTCGATAATCGACTTAGTATCAAGACCTTTCATCTCGGCATAGGTGTCGAGTTCATTGAAGTAGCTTACTCTCAGTGCCAGATATGTGTTGGCGAAGAGTTTCACTGCCTCGGCCTCGGTCGTACCCATGAAGAGAACCTCGACGTCTTCTTTGATGGCTCCTTCCTTGATGATCTGGGCGAATTTGTGTGCAGCCTCTTCGAGTCTTGCGTCCTCGTGGTCATAACCTGCAATGATACGGCTCGGATAGAGGTTGTCATACAATGCCTTGGATTCGCGGAGGAACTCAGGGGCGAAAATGATATTAGGCTTTACCACCTTGCCGTCAGCACCGGTGTGTGCATATTTCTCGCGTACTGAAGCGGTATAGCCTACAGGGACGGTAGATTTGATGACCATCACTGCCTCAGGATTTACCTTCATGACGAGTTCGATGACCTCTTCCACGTGTGATGTGTCGAAGAAGTTCTTCTTGCTGTCATAGTTGGTCGGTGCTGCAATTACCACGAAATCAGCATCTTTGTATGCCTCTGCACCATCGAGTGTCGCAGTCAGGTCCAACTGTTTCTCTGCCAGATACTTCTCAATGTATTCGTCCTGGATAGGTGAGATTCTGTTGTTGATTTTCTCCACCTTTTCCGGGATGACATCTACAGCCGTCACTTTATGATGCTGTGAGAGTAGAGTTGCGATGCTGAGGCCGACATATCCTGTACCGGCCACAGCCACTTTAATTTCCTTAATATCTTTCATTTTTCAGTAATTTTTGTCAATGTTAGTTTGCTGCCTGTGCTGCAGCCGGCTTCTTGTCAAGTATCTCGTACTTGCTCTGGCGGCTCTTGTACTCCGGCACGATTTCCTTCATGACCTTGACGATAGCCATATCATCGAATGTCTTGGAGACTTCCATGAGGCGGCGCTCGTTTTCGCATGCGGTAGCATAGTCGTATTCACGGACTTTGGCCCCCATGATTTTAGGATTGACAGTAGGGAGAATGCCCTCCTTGTCATTGAGAACTTCCTCATAGAGTTTTTCGCCGTCGCGGAGGCCGGTGAATTCGATTTCGACATTCCTCGCGCCTGAGAGCGAAATCATTCGTTTTGCGAGGTCAACTATCTTGACCGGCTGGCCCATGTCGAATACGAAGATTTCACCGCCCTTGCCCATGGTTCCGGCTTCGAGGACGAGTTTGCAGGCTTCAGGGATAAGCATGAAGTAGCGGATGATGTCAGGGTGTGTCACTGTGACAGGTCCGCCTGCACGTATCTGCTCCTTGAAGATAGGGATAACGCTGCCGTTGGAACCGAGGACGTTACCGAATCTCGTGGTGACAAACTGGGTTATACCCTGTACCTTACCTTCTGCGATAGCCTGATTCAGGCTCTGGCAATAGATTTCGCAGATTCGCTTGCTGCAGCCCATGACGTTGGTCGGGTTAACGGCCTTGTCGGTGGATATCATCACGAATTTCTTGGTGCCGTATTTCACGGCGAGGTCCGCGATGACGCGGGTACCGTAGATGTTGTTCTGGACCGCGATTGCCGGGTCGTCCTCCATCATTGGCACGTGCTTATATGCTGCTGCGTGGAACACGTATTCAGGTTTGTAGGCCGCGAAGATACGCTCCATGTGTTCTTTATTGGTGATGCTGGTGACGATGGTCCTGTTGCTGATGTGTCCGAAATCGTGGGCCATCATCATTCGGATATTGTGCATCGGAGTTTCCGCCTGATCGATGAGGGTCATTTCGGAAGGGTTGAATTTGGCTACCTGACGGACCATTTCGGAACCGATGGATCCAGCCGCTCCGGTTATGAGGATGCGTTTTCCTGTCAGGAGCTTGCCGATGGCGTTCATGTCCACTTCGATTTTCTCGCGTGGCAGAAGGTCTTCGATGTCCACCGGACGGAGGTTCTGGTGTGTGAGATTTTCTTCTTTTCCGTCCCATTCCTCACCGTTGTTCATCATCATGATGGTGATTCCGGCTGAGATGAACTCGTCCACCATTTCGGCATTGTTACGGAACTTCTCGGTTTTCAACGGGGATACAAGGAGGGCTTTGACGCCTTCTCGTCTGAGTTTCTCGGCGAGTCCCTTTTCATTCAGGAATACCGGCTTGCCCATGAGATATGAGCCTTTCATTTCTTTTCCGTCGGAAATGAAGGCCTGGAGGGAATATTTCTTGTACTTGACAGCTGTTATGCTCTTGGCAATGCTGATGCCGCCGGCTTTGGTACCATAGATGGCGACCGGGGTGGCGTTGTCCAGATTGAATGAGTCGAAGAGGCGTTTCACGACCACGCGTTCAACCCACAGGAAGAGTGAACTGCCTACGAAGATTATGAATACAGTCTGCAGGTCCGGTACCATGATGGTATGCTGCTCAGGCCAGATGCCGTTTATGCCGAGTCCGAGGAGGTAGCATGCGACAGAGCCGGACAATGTGGCCATCATGACGCGCTGCAGATCCACGAATGATGAGTATCTGACAATGCCTGAGTATGTGTGAAGGAGTCTGAATGCGACGATGAATGGCACGAGCCCGACCATGAGCCCGAATGTAATCTGCCAGAAACTGTCCACAAAGATGTCACCGCCTTTGTCAATGTAGTAGCCGACGTAGCCGGAGAATGCGACTATCGCGCAGTCTATCAACAAAATGCAGAGGTGTGGCAGTGCTTTTTTGGTAAAATACCAGTTTGAGATTCTTTGAAGTATCATATTGTCAGTTTATTTCATAATGAATATAAGTTTCGCTCTTGCGAAACACAACTTTTGGAGCCCGCGAGGGCGAGGGTAAGTCCC
>OHPV01000305.1_pt1 | contig 36704 bp, 34 predicted proteins | sample 1577781 | NCBI WGS metagenome assembly OHPV01 (sample SAMEA3879518, study PRJEB24766) | human gut metagenome | biome: human-associated habitat; feature: feces | place: USA | collected 1985/1987 | reverse complement strand
ACTAGAATATTTTTAATAAATATCGAATAAAATTTATCTAACATCCCTTTTCTATAATAAATAGTAAAAAAATAGAAGATATTTTATCTTAAACATTGTGTATTAGCCAATTATAAGTGAAATCGTATCAAAAATCTCCTGTCCTAAAAATACGGACTTCCACTTAAAGATATAATCAGCCTATGTTTTTAATACTATGATTTGGTTGTTGAAAAAACTACGGCATAATCTCCCCGAACGCTATGCTCGTAACCGTCAAATTATAATACGGTAGATAGGGTAGAGGGGAATAATTATCTCGCCCCTCCCATTGAACCATACGTACGGGGCTCGTATACGGTGTTGATCAGCACATTATAATATGCCATTTTCAGAAAAATAAATAGTGCAGAAATAATACGGGGATCTTCCATCCCCGAACCCCTGGAATCCTTGTTATAACAGTAATAGAAAAAATTATTACCGTTATAACAAGGCTAAAAATGGGATGTTTTAATTTTCCGAATTCTGCAAATTATGGCATCAAATAAAATGCGTTGTAACAACGGCTCTACAACTTATATTCCAACTTTTGCTAAGTAATAGGATAAGGGATTGAGCAGACCAGTTCCATCTTTTATCCTATTTTCAAGTAAATCCTTACTGATGATGAAATTCACCACGTTCATTCCACTTCTTCTGTACCACCCAAGTCTTGAATTCGCAACTTCCATTCTTCCAGTTTAGACAACTTAGGTTTGCGTTTACTTTTACTGGCACCGACTTGTGGTTCACTACACTTGGCGGTAAATACCCGTGACTGGACTTTCACCAGTAAGATTAGTGTCATGCTCGGCACACAACGTAAGTGCCTAGTTTTGGGCTGTTCCCAAAACTAGGCACTTAGTCATTATCCTTTTTATCTAATTAAATATAGTAATCATCATATCTCTTTGCATTGAAAACTTTCGAAATATCAATTCTATTAAAAGGGTATGTATTCCATACATTCTTCCAATTAATCCATCTCCCACAACTCCCTAGTTTCCTAATCTTTTGCAATACTATCATACTATCAAAAGAAAAAGCTCTTATTACATCATCTATATTTTCTTGATACATTAAAACATAAAAATCATTCCTGTCTATATCTTCTAAACCAATAGATCTTTCTTTTTCTTTTTTTACATTAGTAATCTTTCCAAATGCTATGGTTAATACACAAATGAGTCTAAAGAAATCTCCAGCTAATTCATGTGGATTTATCGCATAGACCTTACCATTTTGCTTTATTGACACTATCTTTTCAACTCCAGATTCATTGCTATCATCCACCTCTATCAATTCAAAATTAAACCAATCTTCAAATTTCATTTTGCTTTGTACAAACAACGGAGACAATAGTGATTTGATATGTTCATACAGTTTCCAAGAATCTCTTATCCTTCCACTATTTTCTACAGGATTTACTTTGCTTGATCCCATATCAATCAATTTAATGTCAAATGGCTCTAATTCTCCTAAAACACGATAATGATAAGATGACAGTCTCCTTAATTCTTCATCAATAGAATCTCTATTAAAAATCCAAAGGATATTTCCTGGATTCAAATCTCCATGAATAATATTGTTCTCGTACAATGTAATAACTGCTTTTAAAATTCCAGCTGATAAATTTAAAGATGTATGTATACTGCTTAAGCAATTTATATTATTAACATCAAATTTTTTACTATTACTTTGAAAATAATTATTCCTTTTAGCTCTCCATTGCTTAATGGTACAGTAAGAAGATACACTTTCCATTATTGAATACCATAATTTACAAGGATATGTGTATTCTCCCGCATCAAATATAACCGCAATTACGCCTGCTAAAGTTGTGTTTGCATTTTTTCTTGCTTCTTCTTGTGCCTTATTAGATACATATTTCTCATTTTCTTTAGGAAAATATATTTTTATTACTTGCTTAACATTTAATATTTTGTGAGTCACACTAAAAGTAACACCATTTGCACCAGAACCCAATGGTTCTTCCTCAAAATAATATTGTGCAAATCCAGCTATATCTTTTGTTTTTCCTACACATTCGCCGTCACAATATAGTTTACCATCTATTACCTTTAATTTTTTCTCTTGTTCACCACTTGTTTTCAATTTTTCTAATCCTTTCTTTTAAAAAAATTCTATAGATTTTTTAGTAAACCACCTATTTTTTCCTTAATTATTTTAATAAATTTTATTTTCTCTTACAATCATTTTCTTTTTTTAAAATTTTAGAAGTTTTTTCAAGCGCTTCTATTAAAGTTAATCCTGTCAAAATTACAACAGCCCCAATCATAAATAATGTCCATGCTTTGCCCTTATCAAAGGTTACCAAAATAGCTATCAGAGCTACAGGCATATTTATATACCCTAAACCTGTTGCCCATTGAATAAAAAAAATTGGCCAGAACTTTTTCTCTTTTTCAACTTCATTTACTGTTTTCACTTTTCTGGCGAAATAAAACATACAGAATATTGATACAGCTATCAGTATTACCTTCCAGAAGCAATTAGCTTTCGTTTTCTCCGGCGGAAAAAAGTTATCTATCATGATAACTGATATTCCAATTATATACGCTATTTCACTATACAATCCTGAATAAGCTGAATCTTTCATGTCATTTACTTTTTGTTTTAAAGCAGTAATTACAGATTGATGATACCGTTTCGCACTTTTCTTATTTTCATTCATGTAATACATCCTCCATTAATAATAATAATATACCATTTCATCTCAATTATATCTCCAGAAAACTATAACTTTTTCAACCGATTCCCCACATTAACCAACGTTTCGATAATATCATGTCCCATCTTTTTTCTTATCTTCCATATCACATATTCTACTGTTCTATATGCTATCTGATCGTCATGATAATAAATCCCCCATACAGAATGATAAATATTTTTCTTTGGCATTACCCAGTTTGGTTTCAGCGCCAGTAGATATAAAACTTCAAATTCCCTAGGTGTCAAATCTATTTCCTTTCCTTCGTAGATAACCTGATAAGACATTGAATTTAACTGTAATTTCCCATTCCCCAGCACTACTTTCTCTTTATACTCTGGAAAAACATACTTCATTTGTATGCCTCCTCTTGATTTGTAAATTCATCTATTCTCATTCCAGAAAGAAATACTAGACGAAAAATCCCCTGTACAGCACCTTTACAATTATTTCTTATTTTAATGCAATCTCTATATCCTCTGCTACCTTTTCTATAATTTGAAGATACTCCTGGAGCTTTTCATAGTGGATATGAAGTAGGTGACTTCAATCCTACCATCATATTTAGTAAAATGCTACTTTAAACCACTACATATCCTATCTCTGAGGTTACCACTATTGTTGACTTTGATAAGCTGCTATATTTTAGTAGACTGTTTAAAAAGCAGACAGAACTTCCAGCTTCAAATTTTTAAGATTCAATCTGATAGTTTAAATATGTGATGATAAACATTTATTTTGAATAAGGCCTTGAGTCAATACAATGACCCAAGACCTTCTAAAGTGGTTTTGAATTATTACCTGGCAAATACTCTGTATGAACCGAATTGATACTGCTATACATCCAATATCCTGGTTTATTACTCACTGTTGCTCCTGGAACCGTTTTACCTCTTGTAACAGTAGCTGTTGTTCTAGTTGTATTTATTGGCTTACGAATTCCGCTAGTGTAATATCTATTTGTTGCTGTTCTTCCATTGAATATGTACGAAGTTCTTCTGGATTCATAAAATGAATCTCCATTGAGTACTCTTTATTTAATTTGTCAATCACTGCCTAATAAGAAAACGCCATAATAGTTCCCACAAATTTAATTTTTCTTTTTATATTCTACCTCCAAAACTTATTTTTATTTCCATCAAGAAATATCCCCTAAGTATTTATTTGTTACATCCGTAATGTGTGTATGAATACACCCAACCACTATTAAATTTCAAAATAGTATTACAACATTTACACCATGTTGCGTTTGCTGTATATACATCACACCTCACTCCAATATGTCTATGTTGCCATACAGTATCTGTCACATGATTACATGGAATATGAGTACAAGTACCTCTATATTCACTATAAAATGAATTCAGTAACTCTCCCTTCTCATTATAAATTTTTCCATCGAATTTTTCTTCCATTTTTGAAGAAGTGTTCTCGGGATTCGCTGCCATTACATAAGTAAAATTTGTAAGTAACATACAACACATACTCAATACCATAAATAATGCTTTTATTTTTCTTCTCATAACCAATCCTCTTTCTTTCTAAAATATAAATGGGATATTTCCAAACAGCAATTTACTTCTTTAATGTAACAATACATTCTCCATTTACTAATTCAAATTTTATAACCTCCTCATATGAAATTTCTTTATTTTTATTGTAAACTACTATTTCAAATTCACATTCATTCACATAACGTGAACTATTATTTGTTAACTTTTCATTTTCACTATTATAAATTTGTCCAAGTGTATTTGATCCAGGAATCCAATATATATTTTCCCCATTTTGGTAAATTGTAAAAATACTATTTTCTTTTTCTAACGACTTACACTCATATGTATAATCCTTTGGTATATCTATCTGAAAAATATATCCATTTCCTACCGGTGTTTCCATCAATTTTAAAATTTCTTTATGTTCTGGTTTTAAAATGGAACTTTTCTCATTTCCATCTTGTGTCATCGCATAAACGGTAACTGTTGCGTTATCTTTTAGCATGATATTCATAAAAAAACACATAAAAATCATAGCTGTTACAACAATCCCAGTTGTAATTCTTTTCATGTATATTTTCTCTTTCAAAGTTTTTTTTCTTTCAATCCCATCAAACCCATCAAAAATTCTCTGCTTGGATTCTTCTGTAAATTCGATTCCAGTCACAACATTTTTAATTAAATTTTTATCCACACTAATTCACTCCTAAATTCTTTTTTAATAAATTTCTCCCCCGTTCCAAACGCTTTTTCACAGTCGATTCCGTAATTTTCAAAATCTTACTTATTTCAGAGCATTTATATCCTTCTACATAATACAATAAAAGCACTGCTTTATATTTAGGTGGTAATTCTAAAAGAATATCAAATATCTGCCTATCTATACTATCCTCAGAGTATGTAGTCTTAATTGTTTCAATATTTATATATGGATGTTGTTTATAGAAACGCAATTTATCTTTACAAAGATTCATTGTAACTCTAATTAACCATGCCTTTTCATGTTCATAGGTTTCAAAGAGAGGATTTTTTGTCATATATTTTATCAATACATCTTGCACTGTATCTTCTGCATCATACGTCTTTTTAAGCATTACGATACATATTTTATACAACATTTCTCCATATTTCTGAAATATCTCCTCAATTGAAGATTGTTCAATCATACCTCTCACATCCCTACTTAATTCCTTTTATATTAAAACGTTTCAAAATTTAAAAAGGTGACAAATTTATTTTAAATATTTTTTTCATTTTTTCTTTTACATCTACCCAATATTTGTTTAGTGTACAAATCGCCCAATCAATAAAAAAACACAGATATGTGCGGGATAATATATATATAAGAATTTTTTCATATTTTTCCCTTTACGATTATCATATAATGCAATAAATGGCGATGCAAGAACCATCCATGCCTGAGTATGATTAAACAGACCTGTATAAACCCAACATTGAGATATACTTACAATATAAGAACCTATTAATACAAATGCTGAAAAGAAAATCAATGCTACAATCTGGCTTTTCTTTTTTTTCATATAATACCATCCAATCCCTAAGATCAAAAGAAATGGAGAATATTGAATCGTGAAAATATTAGGTAAAAATACATTTATCAATGGACAACTATCTCCTATTATCAAACTTCCTATCCCTACTAAAATAGGTATAAGCATTAAAACTATATGTCTTATAATATGTTCTTTCTTTATAATCATATCAATCAAGTAGATATAAATTGCTGTAAAAAGCCATTCTGGGATTACATTGAATGAAACCTTTGAATTTGCTAAATACGACAAAACAATTTCAAGAATACAAATACAAATATGATATTTATACAGTCTAAAAATATAGCGTTTTCTATCTGATGAATAATGCATAGCCTGTATCACGGCAAAAAGAAATAATGGTGCTGCAATTCGTCCCATAATTCTAAAAACACTAACATCTATCGTAGTGTTTACAAATACATATAAATACAAATGATCAATAGTCATAAACACTAACCCTATTATTTTAAGCATTGTATTATTTAAGCTAAGAAAATCGGCCTTAATACTTTCCATTTAAAATACTCCTATAAATCCCAATATGAGAGCCCTTCTAATTATATATAGAAAGGCCCTCTCAAAACATTAGCCGAAAGAACCTGAAATAGAATAACTATCTCCTATAGGGCTACTGTTAAAACGAAAATAAAATTTATCACTATTGTCGTATCCGCCAAGATCATCTGTTGTAATCGTATGTGATTTACTACCACCAGCACTAATTGTCCAGCTACTTACAACCGTTTGAAAAATAGTACCTTTATGTACCAAATCAACTTTTACTTTGTTACTTGAGCCTGCTGAAAAATCAAATGTCTTACCTTTAACATTCGTAAAATAATAATTCGTATATAGTGTTGAATAATTACTACTACCATCTACATAATATGTTCCATTACTCCAAGACCATTTTGATGTTGGTTCCTGAGTGGTTCTAGTATCAGGTACAAATTTAAATTCTTCGTATCCATTAACATCACCTGTAAAATAAACTTCTGGGACATCTTTAACCGCCTCTTGACGCATTTCTTCATCTGTTTGTGCAAAAACAGTCAACGATGGAACACAAAGACATACCATAACCATAAATGTAGACAACAAACGTTTAAAACTCATTCTTTTGTTTCTCATATAATTCCTCCTTTATTGGAAATGTTATCTTTTTTGCTCAGACTTCTGTATATCTTTCCCATTGGATTCACCTCCCTCTTGATTTTCTCTTTTAACTTTAATACGAATACAAACCTATAATAGTGACATTAATTTGGAAAATTTTTTCTGAAGAATTTTTGCTTTGAAATAAAGTACCTATATTCAAACTTCACCAAAAGAACTACACATAAAAAGGCAACAATTATCTACATAATCACTGCCTCCGCAAAATTTATTATTTTCCATTTTCCCTCTATGCCTTATTGTATCCAATGAATTTGTCTCCATAAACTTAATACAAAAGATTTGTCAATCCGTTTTTATCCTCAATCATATATATTGAGTGTCCTAATATGACGCTTTTATCTTTTATTCTATATTCCTCTCTTCTTGTCGTTATAGCACTACTTTCTTCTTTATGCATAAATATTCTTCATCGCTTCTGCAATTACCAAACAACTAAATTGCAATTACATTTTCTAAAAATCTTCCTTCTTTTCCTTAAATCCCCCTCTGGCGAATACAAAAATAGCCATCTCTATGTACGAATCAGGTCACCCGTCCATCTATTTTTATCTATTTCATCTAGTGTTATTCTGTCCGTACAGTCCGCAGAAACAGCGTAAAAACGCACAAAACAGCACTCAATACCACTCATTTTCCGCCTTATAAATAGTATTGTTAACCATACTCATCCATCTCCGTATAATTTTCCCAGTAATATTCCTGCATGTTATCAATCTCTTTCTGTCCATCAGAGAGAGACTGCCCTATTTCTTCCAGTCGTTTTTGTAACTTTATCTCAACATCTTCAAGGAAGCATCTTCCATCAAATCGATTGTCATTGCTGTTATAATTCGTCATATGTTTTATATTTCCCCCAAAATAGATTTTTGCTTCTTAGGTTTATTGAAATTTGCAAATATTTGGTTTATTATTTTACCATATCTTTGAACAGGTTGTCATCTAATTTGAGCAAAATTGCTGTACGTCACAAAAACTTTTCCGTTGTCTCCCTCAAATTATAACACGACAAATTCATTTTTAATATATTAAAAATATCCTGACAAGCACAGAGTTTTCTGTATCCTGTCAGGATATTCTGTTTTCAAATTCCGATTTTCTCAAAGAAGCTTATGCTCCTAGGTACAATCTTCCTTCTATTATTTATTTCTCAGATATTCATCGATACCTTTGGCACCTGCTTTACCAGCTCCCATAGCAAGGATAACTGTAGCAGCTCCTGTAACAGCATCTCCTCCGGCGAATACACCTTCTTTAGATGTCTGTCCATTCTCTTCCTCTGCAACGATACATTTTCTGCGGTTTGTCTCAAGTCCCTTTGTTGTAGAAGAGATCAGCGGGTTTGGTGATGTACCAAGAGACATGATAACTGTATCTACTTCGATATCATACTCAGATCCTTCAATTTCAACCGGACGTCTTCTTCCGGAAGCATCTGGCTCACCAAGTTCCATCTTGATCACTGTCATGCTTGTGATATTACCGTTCTCGTCAACGTTGATCTTCTTCGGATTTGTAAGAAGATCGAAGATGATTCCTTCTTCTTTTGCATGATGAACTTCTTCAGCTCTTGCAGGAAGCTCTGCTTCACTTCTTCTGTATACTACATGAACTTCTGCGCCAAGACGAAGAGCTGTTCTTGCAGCATCCATAGCTACGTTACCACCACCAACAACAGCTACTTTCTTACCGGCAGCGATCGGTGTATCGTAATCATCACGGAAAGCTTTCATCAGGTTACTTCTTGTCAGGTATTCATTTGCGGAGAATACTTCGTTTGCATTCTCTCCCGGAATTCCCATGAACATTGGAAGTCCGGCACCGGATCCAATGAATACTGCCTCGAATCCTTCTTCTTCCATCAGCTGATCGATTGTTGTGGATTTACCGATAACAACGTTTGTCTCGAATTTAACACCGAGCTCTTTTACTTTCTCGATCTCTTTTGCAACGACTTTCTGTTTTGGAAGACGGAACTCAGGAATACCATATACAAGTACTCCACCGAGCTCATGTAATGCTTCGAATACTGTTACATCATATCCGAGTTTTGCAAGGTCTCCGGCACATGTAAGTCCGGACGGACCAGAACCGATAACGGCTACTTTATGGCCGTTCATAGTCTCAGCACCTTCTGGTTTGATATCGTTCTCAAGTGCATAATCAGCAACGAAACGCTCCAGTTTTCCGATAGAAACAGGCTCACCTTTGATTCCACGGATACATTTTCCCTCACACTGGGATTCCTGCGGGCAAACACGTCCACAGATAGCCGGAAGTGCACTGGATTTACCAATGATCTTGTAAGCTTCTTCAATGTTTCCTTCTTTTACCTGATGGATAAATGCCGGAATGTTGATGGATACAGGACAACCCTGGATACATTTTGCATTCTTACAGTTAAGGCATCTTGTAGCCTCTTCCATTGCTTCTTCTTTGTTATAACCGAGACAAACTTCTTCAAAGTTTGTTGCACGTACTTTTGGATCCTGCTCTCTTACAGGTACTTTTTTCATCATATCAGCCATTATTCGTCACCTCCACAATGTCCGCATCCGCCGTGATGTGTATCGCCTTCCTGAAGCTTCAGCATTGCGCGTCCTTCTTCAGATTTGTACATCTGGCTTCTCTTCATTGCCTGATCAAAGTCAACAAGGTGTCCGTCGAACTCTGGTCCGTCAACGCATGCAAATTTAATCTCATCTCCAACCTGAAGACGGCAGGCACCACACATACCTGTTCCGTCTACCATGATCGGGTTCATGCTGACGATAGTTGGAATCTCAAGTTTCTTTGTTAAGAGACAGACAAATTTCATCATGATCATCGGTCCGATCGCAACGCAGACATCGTATTTATTTCCGTTGTTTACAAGTTCTTCTACCATAGTTGTAACCATTCCTGCGTGTCCGTAGGAACCGTCATCTGTACATGGGTAGTAATTACCTGCAACAGCTTCCATCTGATCTTCAAGGATCAGCATATCTTTTGTCTTAGCACCAACGATAACATCAGCATCGATTCCGTGTGCTTTCAACCATTTTACCTGTGGGTAAACCGGAGCAGCCCCAACTCCACCGGCTACAAACAGCATCTTCTTATTCTTAAGGGACTCAAGGTCTTCATGAACAAACTCAGAAGCGCATCCAAGCGGACCTGTAAAGTCACGGAAACTGTCTCCGGCTTTGAGTTCTCCCATTTTCACTGTAGAAGCTCCAACTTCCTGGAAAACGATTGTGATTGTTCCTGCTTCTCTGTCATAATCACAGATTGTCAGCGGAATACGTTCGCCTTTCTCGTCCATTTTAACGATGACAAACTGACCAGGCTGACAGTGACTTGCTACACGTGGTGCATGAACATTCATCAGATAAATCTTATCAGCCAGTTTTTCAGCTTTTAATATCTTATACATGTTTCTCCTCCTTGTAAATAAATCGACGTTATTGTCTTCAAACATTGTGTAAACAATAACAACTCGCTCTTTGTTAATAATACGACACTTCAGCTATGAATTCAAGTAAAACATACGGGCAGACACACAATTTCATGCGTCTACCCGTATTGTTTAAGACAAGTTTACAGCGTTATCTTATTTTATAAGAACACTGAAACCTTTATTAATTTTTGATTTTAGAAATCAACTTCTGTTCCGTAGTATGTACATGTAAGAAGTTTAGCCATAGCAGCCGGATCGATTGCACGTGGGTTAGATCCTGTACAGGCATCTCCTACAGCCAGTTCTGCAATCTTGTCAACTTTTTCTTTGAATTCTTCTTCATTGATTCCGAAGTCTTTCAGAGTCTTAGGAATGTTCAGTCTTACATTGAACTCATCAATCTTCTCAACAAGGCTGTTGATCAGAGCCTGCTCAGATGTTCCGGCAAGTCCCATTCTGCGTGCGATTTCAGCATAACGTTTTGCAGCTACAGCGTCTTTGGCGTTGTATTTGATAACGTATGGAAGGTAAATTGCGTTAGCACATCCGTGCGGAATATGTCCTGTAGAGAATGCAGCACCTGTTTTATGAGCCATTGAATGAACGATACCAAGTAATGCATTAGAGAATGCCATTCCTGCAAGGCACTGTGCATAATGCATCTGCTCTCTTGCAACCATATCACATTTGTAAGATCCTGGCAGATAATCAAGAACCATCTCAATTGCCTGCAGTGCAAGTGGATCTGTGAAAGGTCCGTTCAGTGTGGATACATATGCTTCAATTGCATGTGTAAGAGCATCCATACCTGTATATGCAACCTGTTTAACCGGGAGTCCTGCAACAAGGTCAGGATCAACGATTGCAACATCTGGTGTGATGTTGAAGTCAGCCAGTGGATATTTCACACCAGTCTGATAGTTTGTGATAACTGAGAATGCTGTAACCTCTGTAGCTGTTCCTGAAGTTGTAGGAATTGCTGCAAATTTAGCTTTCTGTCTCAGTTCCGGGAAGCTGAATGGTGTGATCAGGTCTTCAAAGGAGATCTCCGGGTACTCATAGAATGCCCACATAGCTTTCGCTGCATCGATTGGTGATCCACCACCCATAGCAACGATCCAATCCGGCTCGAAAGCACGCATTGCTTCAGCACCTTTCATAACAGTCTCAACTGACGGATCTGGCTCAACACCTTCAAACAGCTGAACTTCCATTCCGCCTTCTTTCAGATAATTAACTGCTTTATCCAGGAATCCCTGACGTTTCATAGAACCGCCACCAACTACAAGAATGGCTTTCTTTCCTTTCAGGTTCTTCAGTTCTTCCAGACATCCTTTTCCATGATAAATGTCTCTTGGTAAGCAAAATCTACTCATAACAAATCTCTCCTTTTTATGTAGTATTGTTATTTTTTTAACAGATATTATTATAACTCTGTATGCTAAAAAAAGCAACCCTATTTTGGAAAATTTACATAATATTTTCCAAAATCGAGGTTGCTTTCTAGTTACTTTACACAGTTTACTTAATATGTAGTAATATAGTTTCGTGTTGTTACTTCCGTCGCTTTTCCATTTTTATCGTTCACGAGAATTGCTGAAAAAGTTGTTTGTGAATTTTCTGGCATATCAATCGGGTCAGTATATTTCTCAGAGGATGTGGTTGGAGTTGAACCGTCCATCGTGTAGTATGCCGTATATCCATCCGGTACCGTAATCGTGATCTGAGTGGCTGTACTATATTGTCCGGTTGATGGAGAAACTGCCGGAGCGTCTACAAGTGGAAATTCAATGGAATATTTCGCACTGGAAACAGCACTTGGTATTCCTTTTTTATTAACAGCAATTGCACGGATTTCTGTGTCACCTTCGGACTGAAGCAAAACAGCTTCTTTGTATTCTGTACTTGACTCCGTCGGATCAGAACCATCTGTTGTATAATAAATCGTTCCGCCTGTAGCAGATGTTAATGTTACCTGCTGTACTTCATCATAGGTTCCTTCTTTCAAACTGAATTCAGGAGCAGATGAAACATAATCATTCATAGCAGATAATACATTCTTATCTTCACAATCCTGCAGGAGATCAGAAATTTTATTCGGCTGTTCTGTTTTCTCATAGAATTTTACTGCAGCTTTATAGAGATTTACATTCGACGGTTGTGTCTCCAATGCGTTGAGATAGACGCTCTCTGCACTGTCCAGATCATCCTGGGCAACATAGATATTAGCAAGTCCGGTATAAGCCTCTGCCTTTGATTTATCCTTTATAATTGCTCTGTTAAAATAATTCTCTGCAGAAGTATAGTTACTATTCTGTAGTGCAGCATTCCCTTTTTTGATCATGCCTGTATAGGAATTCTGATATCCGATATAAATTCCGACACCAACCAGAAGAATGAGCAGGAAAAAAACCGTAAGTAATTTTTGGCGTTTTTTTCTGGCAGCTTCTTGTTTTTTGATCTGCTGCAGGCGTCTGCTTTCAGTAGATGTCCGGCGCAGATTCTCTGTTGACTGATGGGCATCCTGATAACGCTTTGCATCTGTTTTCTGACGTTGTCTTTGCGCTCTCTGGCGCCGTAGCTGCTCTCTTCGCTCTTCTCTTACTTTATCCAGTTCCGCCTGGCTTAAGACGCGTGTGGAATTAGGATTCGATCGTTGATTTTGCCGATTTCTGTTCTGTTGGTTTTGGCTCACATTCTGTCTTCGGACTACATCTGCCTGGATCTGACGTGTAGCTCCGGCTACTGAGCCTTTCACTTCGCGTGCGAGTACGTCTTCCAGAGGGTTATAATCTGGTACAATCTGTACTTCAGCACCGCATACGGGACAAATCAACTGATCGTCTGGTATATTTGCTCCGCAATGTGTACACCTCATTTACAAGTTCCTCCTACTTACGAACTGTTTCAACACAATTATTCATCAGCATCGCAATTGTCATTGGACCAACACCACCCGGTACCGGCGTGATTGCAGAAGAATGAGGTTCAACATCCGCAAAATCAACATCTCCGCAAAGGTGGTTCGCTTCATCACGATGCATTCCTACATCGATGACAACAGCTCCCTCTTTGACATATTCAGATGTGATAAAACGCTCTTTTCCAATTGCAACAATCAGGATATCTGCTCGTTTTGCTACTTCTTTAAGATCTTTTGTTCGGGAATGTGCAACGGTTACAGTTCCATTTTCACGAAGCAAAAGGGCTGCCATTGGTTTACCGACGATATTGCTTCGTCCAATGATCACACATTCTTTTCCTTCAATCGAAATATTGGATCTTTTCAAAAGCTGAATGATTCCGGCCGGAGTACAGGATAAAAATCCTTTTTCTCCGATCCAGAGTCTTCCAACACTTACAGGATGGAATCCATCTACATCCTTATCCGGTGAAATCGTACGGATGATCTTATCTTCATCAATATGATCCGGTACCGGAAGCTGTACAAGAATTCCGTTTACGCTTTCATCTGCATTTAACTCTTCTACTAACTTGATCAGTTCTTCTTCCGAAGTTTCTTCCGGAAGTTCATATGATCTGGATTCTACCCCGATATAGGCGCATGCCTTTTTCTTGTTTCTGACATATACAGAAGAAGCCGGATCACTTCCCACCTGAATAACAGCAAGGCAAATATCAATGCCTTCTGCCTTAAACTGTGCGACTTCTTCTTTCAACTCATCTTTAATCTGCTGAGAGATTAATTTACCATCTATCAACTGTGCCATGTGTATCTCCTTAATTAATTATCTAACTCCATGAAAATAACTGGTATTGCCGGTCACAAAATACCATGACCGGCAGCCAATCATAAAAAACTTTAGAAAAGTCCAGTGATCTTTCCGTCATCTGTAACGTCGATTCCGTTTGCAGCAGGAACTTTTGGAAGTCCAGGCATTGTCATAACAGCGCCCGTCAGTGCGACAACAAAACCGGCTCCTGCACTTACATATACCTCGCGGATATGAATATCAAAGTTTTCAGGTCTTCCAAGCTTTGTAGCGTCATCTGAAAGAGAATACTGATTCTTTGCCATACAGATCGGGAAAGAACCAAATCCCATAGATTCAATCTTGGCGAGCTGTTTCTCGGCTGCAGGTTCATATACAACATCATGTGCGCCGTAAATCTCCTGTGCGATTGTACGAATCTTGTCTTTCAGAGAAAGCTCATCATTATAAAGCGTATGGAAATCACTTTCTTTTGTCTCAAGTGTCTCAAGAACCTTCTGCGCAAGATCTAAACCGCCTTCTCCGCCTTTCTCCCACACTTCTGAGAGGGCAAACTCGCATCCGCGTTCACGACAGAATTTTTCAATAAATGCATTTTCAGCATCCGTATCTGTTACAAATGAATTCAGTGTAACGATTACCGGTACACCGTATTTCTGAATATTTTCAATATGTTTCTCAAGATTTACAATACCTTTTGCAAGGGCATCCAGGTTCTCTTCTGCAAGGTCAGCCTTCGCAACGCCACCGTTATACTTTAATGCACGTACTGTTGCAACTAAAACTACTGCATCTGGTTTCAGACCTGCCATACGGCATTTGATATCAAAGAATTTCTCAGCGCCAAGATCTGCACCAAATCCGGCTTCTGTGACAGTGATGTCACTTAACTTCAGAGCCATCTTTGTTGCACGTACACTATTGCAGCCATGTGCAATGTTTGCAAATGGACCGCCATGTACTAATGCCGGTGTATGCTCAAGTGTCTGGATCAGGTTTGGCTTGATCGCATCTTTCAGAAGTGCGGCCATAGCACCTGTTGCCTGAAGATCATCTGCTGTAACAGGTTCTCCATTGAAATTGTAAGCAACAATGATTCTTCCAAGTCTGCGTTTAAGATCAGCAAGATCATCTGCAAGACAGAGAATCGCCATGATCTCAGATGCCACTGTAATGACAAAATGATCTTCACGGACCATACCGTCTGTTTTGCGTCCAAGTCCGACAACAATATTTCTGAGAACACGATCATTCATATCGACACAACGTTTCCATACAACCTGTCTTGGATCAATACCAAGTGTATTTCCCTGCTGGATATGATTATCGAGCATTGCTGCAAGAAGGTTGTTTGCTGAAGTGATCGCATGAAAATCTCCTGTAAAATGCAGGTTCAGATCTTCCATAGGAACGACCTGGGCATAACCGCCACCGGCTGCTCCACCTTTGATTCCGAAACACGGTCCGAGAGATGGCTCGCGAAGTGCGATCATTGCCTTTTTTCCAAGTTTTGCAAATGCCTGTCCGAGACCTACAGATGTTGTAGTCTTACCTTCTCCAGCCGGAGTAGGATTGATTGCTGTTACAAGTACAAGCTTTCCATCCTCGTTATCTTTGATTCTGTTCCAGAGTTCATCGGAAAGTTTTGCCTTATATTTTCCATAAAATTCAAGTTCATCTTCTGAAATACCGGCCTGTACCGCTACCTCTTTGATGTGTTTCATTTCTGCTTCCTGTGCAATCTGAATATCTGTTTTCATCTTTCCCTCTCCTTTGTATCACTTTTGGTGTTTTTAGATTTTACGAAGTCTGATTCTGCATATATTCTGCAAATTCTTCTTTTGTCATAAGCACTTTTCTTGGTTTTGTTCCTTCCTCCGGACCTACAACACCGGCTTCACATAGCTGATCCATAATTCTGGCAGCACGGTTGAAACCAATCTTGAACATCCTCTGAAGCATACCAATCGATGCTTTTTCCTTGTCGATGATCAGATTCCCTGCATCTGCAAAATAGACATCCCTGCTGTTCTCGCTGTCCTGCTGTCCCGGAAGCATTCCCTGACCCGGAAGATCTGCGCTGCTTGAAATCTGTTCTTCTAGTTCATTACTGTACGAGGTATTTCCGTTCTTGTCAATCAAATAATCAACAACTTTTTGAACTTCTTCGTCCGAAACGAAAGATCCCTGCACCCTGACAGGTTTTGGATATCCGGATGGATAAAAGAGCATGTCTCCCTTTCCCAGGAGCTTTTCAGCACCATTCATATCGATAATTGTTCTTGAATCGACACCTGATGATACAGAAAAAGCAATTCGGGAAGGCATGTTTGCTTTGATTAATCCGGTAATAACATTTACAGATGGTCTCTGTGTTGCAAGAATCAAATGAAGTCCCGCTGCTCTGGCCAACTGTGCCAGACGACAGATAGCACCTTCTACTTCTCCCGGAGCAACCATCATAAGATCAGCAAGCTCGTCAATGATAATTACAATCTGAGGAAGTTTTTTCTGAATCTCCGGTCCGGTTTCCCCATGCTTGACCTTTTCATTAAAGCCCTTTAAATCACGTACATTGTACTGTGCAAAAAGTTTGTAACGCTTTTCCATCTCAGCAACTGCCCAGTTCAAAGCACCTGCCGCCTTCTTCATATCTGTGACAACTGGAATCATCAGATGTGGAATTCCGTTATATACACTTAGTTCCACAACTTTTGGATCGACAAGGATCAGTTTAACATCATCAGGATCTGCCTTATAAATAACACTCATGATCAGAGTGTTGATGCAGACAGATTTACCGGATCCCGTTGCACCTGCAACAAGAAGATGCGGCATCTTGGCAATGTCAGTCACAACAACCTTTCCGGCAATATCTTTACCAACTGCAAATGAAATTGGCGATTTACTGTTTTTGAACTCTTTTGACTCCAGCAGATCTCCCAGCATAACCGCTGTATTTTCACTGTTCGGAACTTCGATACCGACCGCGGCTTTACCAGGGATTGGAGCTTCAATTCTCAGATCTGCAACTGCAAGATTTAGCTTGATATCATCTGCAAGTCCAACAATCCGGCTTACTTTTACGCCCTGTTCCGGTTGAAGTTCATATCTTGTAACAGATGGACCACAGCTTGCGTTTGTTACATGTACTCCAACTCCAAAATTCTGTAGTGTCTGTTCCAGTTTTAGAGCCGTGGCACGAAGGTGTTCATCCGAATCACCGCCGCCTTTCTTCCCCTTCTTTAACAGATTCAGCGGAGGTGTATGATAAACCGGCCGTGGTTTTTGCTCCTGTTCCCGTATGGTCTGTTCTACACTGGCTGTCTCTGCGGCAACTGCCTGCGCGTCTTTTTTGCTGCTTTTTCTAGAATGCTCCTGTTTTATCTCCGGGCTATTTTCAACCATAGAATCCGTAGCCGGATCATGTTCAGAACGCATCTTATTTTCTTGTCGGGAAGCGGGTGTCTGCACCGGTTCAAGATGCAGCGGATCTTCAAACGGAATCTCTTCCTGAACATCCATTGCCGGTTCTGCTCTGTTAATAACAAAATGATCTTCAAAGGAATCCGTCAGATGTTTCGAATCCGGTTCTTTCTCCGGGACAAGTTCTGTCATTTCAGGTGATTTTGGAGTATGTCCAAAGCCACCAACAGGTGATTCTTCTTCCGAAAGAAGCGTTGTTGCGAACGTGATACCTGATGCTTTAAGGTCTGTCCGCTTTGTACGTTTCTTTTTCTCGCTTGGAGAAGATACATCTGCCTGTGAAGTTTCGGCGTTTTCTCTTTGTTTCAACGCAAGTGCCTCTTTACGGGCATCCCTCTCAAGTGTACGGATCTCAGCAGTTTCCCGATGTTTCCGTTTCACTTCCTGGTAAGCTTTCTTTCCCTGTCTTCCAAGTGGAGCTAATAAAGAACGTTCTGTTACCAGAATGATACAAATGATTGAGAAAATGATCAAAATAACATAAGTACCTGCTTCTCCAATCAGTGGACATAAAATACTGATCAGAATTCCGCCAAGTAATCCACCCGCATTTTTATCAGCACTGGAATCTTTGTAGTAAGATAAAACAGATGTTCCGGCAGTATATGGATGAAACATCAATTCTAAAATTCCACAAAGGAGAATGACCAGAACAATTGCGGCACCTACTTTTATGTAAGCATGAGGATTTCCTTTATTGGAAATATAAAAAGTAACTGCTCCGAAAAATACAAATGGAAATAAATATGCCATTGCTCCTACAAGTCCAAATCCTACGGAAGAAATTGCTCCTCCCGCTATGCCACCCATACCAAAATTACTCAGGATAAGAAGGATACAGATGGCAAGGGAACCCAATAGAAGGATTTCTGAACGGATTTCCTGACTTTGTGCTGTATTATTTATATGATTTGAAGTTCTTTTTGTCTTACTGCCAGAACTTTTCTTTGTGGAGGCAGAAGCTTTTTTTGTTGTCGATGTTTTCTTAGTTGTAGCATTTTTTGCTGCTTTCGTTATATTGTTAGTAGAACTTTTTTTCGTATTTGTAGATTTTGCAGCCATCTGATTCCCCCTTGATTATTATACCATTGTACTGGTTCAATCAAACGATAGATTGAATACATACTATTTCAAGTATAACATCAAATAAAATTCATGTCATTACAAAATTTCTTTGATCGGATGCCATTTTTTTGTTCTATATTTACATTTCCAAACGTTTTTCTCGTTTTTCATCAATCAATTCATAGAGTTTTTTAAATGCCTGGTGAATGCCTCCGACTTCGTCGATAATTCCTTCTCTTACAGCTTCTTCTCCTTCTAACAGTGTTCCTACATCCTTTACAAGCTGGGTGGGGTTTAGCATCAGATCAACAAGACGTTTTTCTGTGATTTTAGAGTGTGCGGCAATAAATCCGGCAATTCTGTCCTGTGTACGTTCCATATTTCTCAGGCTCTGCGTCACACCGATGAAAGTACCGTTTGAGCGAACCGGATGAACAACCATGGTTCCTGTCGGTACGATAAAGGAATAATCTGCCGAAACAGCAAGAGGACCGCCAATAGAATGACTTCCACCAAGGACAAGAGAAACGGTTGGTTTTCCCAAAGAAGCTATCATCTCCGCAATTGCAAGTCCGGCTTCCACATCTCCCCCCAGTGTATTTAATAAAATGAGAACCCCCTCTACTTCATCGCTTTCTTCAGCTTCAGCCAGCTGTGGGAGTAAATGTTCGTACTTTGTTGCTTTTGTATTATTTGATACTGTTTCATGTCCTTCAATTTCACCTATAATTGTCAGAAGACGAATTTTGTAATTCTTTTTATTTTCATTTAACATTAACGCACCAAATTCTTTGATTTCATCTGATTTTTGCTTTTTTTCCTCGTTCATATCAATATGCCTCCTGTTGAAAGTAAATAAATACCATTACTAGAATGCACAGAATACGAGAAAATATGTATTGTATCCAATTCTGCATATCAATCCCCACAATTTAGACAAAAGAGCTGACTACTATTTAGAAACTACAATTCGGATACAAAAAACAGGAGGTATGGATACAAAATCATAGGAATCCATACCTCCCGAATCATATGTAATTAATATTAATCTTCCAGTGCCTGTTCTACATCGGCAATCAGATCTTCAATATTCTCAATTCCAAGACTGAAACGAATCAGATCCGGCTGTACACCTGCTTCCAACAGTTCCTGCTCATTCATCTGTCTGTGTGTATGACTTGCAGGATGAAGTACGCAGCTTCTTGCGTCTGCTACATGAGTTACAATCGCAACCAGTTTCAGTTTGTCCATCATCTTAACTGCTGCTTCTCTTCCGCCCTTTAATCCAAAAGTAATAACACCGCATGTTCCATCCGGCATATATTTCTGAACAAGATCATAATCCTTGCTTCCCGGAAGTGACGGACAGTTAACCCATGCTACTTTCTCATGTCCCTGGAGATACTGAGCCATCTTTACTGCATTCTCACAATGTCTTGGTACTCTCAAATGAAGACTCTCGAGTCCAAGGTTCAGAAGAAATGCATTCTGTGGAGACTGGATCGATCCAAGATCTCTCATCAGCTGTGATGTTGCCTTTGTTATATAAGCAGCTTTGCCAAACTTTTCTGTGTATACAATTCCGTGATAAGTCTCATCCGGTGTTGTAAGTCCGGCAAACTTGTCTCCGTAAGCAGCCCAGTCAAAGTTTCCACTATCAACGATTGCTCCACCAACACAAGCTGCATGACCGTCCATATATTTTGTTGTTGAATGAGTAACAATATCTGCTCCCCATTCAAACGGGCGGCAGTTGATCGGTGTTGCAAATGTATTATCTACGATTAATGGAACATTGTGTGCATGTGCTGCTTTGGCAAACTTCTCAAAATCAAAGATAGTCAATGCAGGATTGGCAATTGTCTCTCCAAAAACAGCCTTTGTGTTCTCCTGGAATGCTGCATTTAATTCCTCTTCTGTGCAGTCAGGGTCAACAAATGTTGCTTTTACGCCCATTTTACGAATTGTATGAGCAAACAGGTTGTAAGTACCTCCATACAACGCAGATGCACATACGATGTGATCACCTTCTTCAGCAATATTCATGATAGCATAGAAGTTTGCTGCCTGTCCGGAAGAAGTCAGCATTGCTGCTACTCCGCCTTCCATATCACAGATCTTAGCTGCTACCGCATCATTCGTCGGGTTCTGAAGTCTGGTATAAAAATATCCGGACTCTTCAAGATCAAACAGTCGTCCCATCTGATCACTGCTTGTATAACGGAATGTTGTGCTCTGAACGATCGGGAGTACACGTGGCTCACCGTTTCCCGGATTGTAACCGGACTGTACGCATTTCGTTTCCATCTTGTAATTACTCATAGTTTTATATCCTCTCTTATAGCTGGGTATTTCTATTCATTCCAGTTATGGTATACGTCCTGAACGTCATCATCCTCATCAAGAAGATCAAGTGTCTTCTGGATGTTTTTGATATCCTCTTCTTTTGTAAGATCAACATATGTCTGTGGAATCATTGTAACTTCAGCAGAAACCATAGGGATTCCGGCTTCTTCCATCTTCAGACGAACATCACTGAAGTCTTCCGGTGATGTTAATACTTCATAGCTGTCTTCTTCTTCGTTAAAGTCTTCAGCTCCGGCATCAAGTACAGTCATCATAAGATCATCTGAGTCCATATCGCACTCTTCTTTATCAATGATGATCTGTCCCTTCTCGTCAAACATGAAAGATACACATCCCGGTGTTCCTACATTTCCGCTTCCTTTTGTAAATGCATTTCTTACGTTAGAAGCTGTACGATTCTTATTATCCGTAAGAGTCTTAACGATGATAGCTGTTCCGTTCGGTCCGTATCCTTCATATGTAATACGCTCATAGTTATCTGCGGAACCCTCTCCGGCAGCTTTCTTGATATTTCTTTCGATTGTATCATTCGGCATGTTATTTGACTTTGCTTTAGCAATTACATCACGAAGTCTGCTGTTGTTTGTCGGATCAGCACTTCCACCTTCCTTAACAGCAATTGCAAGTTCACGTCCGATCTTTGTAAAGATCTTTCCTTTCGCTGCATCATTCTTTTCTTTCTTATGCTTGATATTCGCAAATTTAGAATGTCCTGACATATTCTGATTCTCCTTTTCTATTGTATCAATGTATTTTATATAAATTCATTTGCATTTACAGATACACTTTAGGTTCTGTAAAGCACTATCCATATAATTTTACCACGCTTTTTTTGTTCTGTAAAGAATCTGGTTGGATTTATGTAGTAAGATCCAGACTGATTCTTATTGCTTGGTCAATTTTTTTCATTCGTTCCTGATCGATATGACAGACATATTCTCTCAGTCTTTTCTTGTCAATTGTACGGATCTGTTCCAGTAGAATGACTGAATTTTTCATAATATTATAATCATTTGTACAGATTTCAATATGTGTCGGCAATTTTGCCTTATTCATCTTCGACGTAATTGCGGCACAGATGATGGTTGGACTATGTCTGTTGCCTATGTTATTCTGTATTATAAGTACCGGCCGGATTCCCCCTTGTTCGGAACCAACGACAGGACTAAGATCTGCGTAATAAATGTCGCCCCGTTTAATTATCAATTCATTCACACTCCGATATTCCAGTTACTTTTCGTATTTGTTCTCTGATTCTTCTCAGAACCTTTTGTTTTTCTTCTAAGAACATACTAAAGTATCTCCGGTTTTATCGGATGTATGCATGTTAACCGGATTCTTTCAACTATTCCGGTTATTCGAAATAATCAATCTGTTTTACGATCGTACCGTTTTTATAATACTCTCTCGGAACACGCTTGCTCAGATCACAGACAAATTCATAATTGAATCTTCCACTCAGATCAGAAAGATCTTCTACACGGATAACAGCGTCCTTGTCTTTTCCGACCAGAGTAACCGGATCCATAAATTTTGCTTCAGGAATCTCTGTTACATCTACCATAAACTGATCCATGCAGACTCTTCCTACAATATCTGCACGTTTTCCATGGATAAGAACATAACCTTTATTTGAGAGGGAACGCGGATATCCGTCACCGTATCCGACGGGAATCGTAGCGATCCGCATCTTCTTTGGCGCGACGAAAGTTCCACCGTAACTGATGGAAGTTCCTTTTTCCACATCCTTTACAAAGCTGATATGGCTGATTAATTCCAGTGCCGGTTTCAGGTCAACAGCATCTTTTTTCACTTCATCTGACGGATACATTCCATAAATAGAGATGCCGGCTCTGGCAAGATCATGCTTCATATCTGGAAAATCAATAATTCCGGCACTGTTATCACAATCATAATAGGAGATTTGGACTCCATTTTTTTCTAGCTGTTCTTTCATCCAGAGGAATTTTTCATGTTGGGCAAATGTATAAGACTTGTCAAATTCATCTGCCTTTGCAAAGTGTGTAAACATTCCTTCCATTTTAATATTAGGAAGTTTGCTGATCCTGGAAATTGACTCAACACTCTCTTTGTCTACTTTGAATCCAATTCGTCCCATTCCTGTATCAATTTTTATGTGAAGAAATGCGGTCTTTCCTGATCTTACGGCAGCCTCGGCCATTCCCTGAGCCATCTCTTCTGTATAAACTGCTGCACGGATTTCTTTTTCAACCATTTCTTCATACTCATCAGGAAAAACACAGCCAAGAATCAAGATTGGTTTCTTGATTCCATGTGCTCTTAAAGTTCTTGCTTCTCCCATGCATGCTACAGCGTAACCCCAGATGTAAGGCGTTTCCTCAAACATTTCTGCGAGAGGAACTGCTCCGTGTCCGTATGCATCCGTCTTGATAACAGCTATTAAACGTCCATCCTGACCAATGCGCTTTTTCATCTGTTCCATATTATATGCAATTGCGTCCAGATTGATCCGGGCACATACTCTGTTATACTGTTTCATAATTTATCTGCACTCCTTTGCATTCTTCATTGCATCGGCCATCCCCTGAATCAGGTCTCTGGCTAATACGCTGTAACTTCCTTTGCTCTTTTTCGCTTCATCTCCACCACAGGCATGTAGGAAAACTCCCACAGCAGCGGCTTCAAATGGTGCCATATGCTGTGCAAGAAGTCCTGCAATCGTTCCGGCAAGAACGTCTCCGGAACCACCTTTTGCCATAGAGTTATTACCAGCGAGATTTACAAATTTCTGCCGATTTGTCTGTGCGACAACAGTACGACTGTCTTTTAACACACAGATTATGGATGATTTTGTATCCGGTCCGGATTGTTTTATGATCTGATCAAGTGCATGGAAGCGATCTTCCATGATCTTATCAATACTCCATCCGGTCAGCCTTGACATTTCTTTCATATGTGGAGTTAAAATCACAGGTGCACAACATTGATTTAATAACTCTATATTCCTGCTCAGTAAATTAAGTCCATCGGCATCTATGACACATGGACAAGATACATTTTTCAATACATTTTTCAATATCTTTTCGGAAATCTGTCCCGTTCCAAGTCCACAGCCAATACAAACCACATCAGCCCAGTCAAGAAGATGAGACAGTTGACTGTCATCATAAGAATCATAGCAGGATATGATTGCCTCCGGAAGAAGTTCCTGCAGTGCCAGACGGTTTTCACTTGCTGTATAAATCTGTACTAGACCGGCACCAACTGTATAGGCAGCACAGGCAGAAAGAAATGCAGCACCAGCCATCCCGGGACTTCCGGTAATCATAAGAACTTTTCCATAACTTCCCTTGTGCGAATTCATCATTCTCGCAGGAAGTAGTTTTCCAAGTTCATTTTTGTCAAAAGTATAACAAACGTCCAGGCGATTCGAAAAATAGTTCGGATCAATTCCAATCGCAACCGGAATGCTCTCTCCTGCATAGGACTTGCCAGGGAAAAGCTCACAGCCTAATTTTACACATGCCATACACACTGAAAGGTCGGCTCGAAATGCTGTCCCAAGAATCTCTCCTGTTGCAGCACAGATTCCGGATGGGATATCAACAGCAACTTTTTCTGTATCCTGAAGATTCATCCAGTCAATCACATCTTTATAATGTCCTGTGATTTCACGGCAGAGTCCAACACCAAATACAGCATCAATTATTACAGTATATTCTTCATCCGGGAATTCTGTGAATACAGAAATCCCCATATTTTCGACAATCTGTTTCTGACATCGACATTCTTCACTGAAAGAAGCTTCTCTCCCTGCAAATAGTACATCTGCATGTTTTCCCTGTTCGGTTAAGAGCCGTGCTACTGCAAATCCATCGCCACCATTGTTGCCGCTTCCACAGACAATCAGACTTTTTTCTGTGGAAATATTTTTCTTCTGCATTGTCTCGACAATCTGAAGTGCTGCACGTTCCATAAGTACAAGGGATGGAATCCCAATTTTATGAATTGTGTGTGCATCAGCTTCACTCATCTGCTTCCCATTTGGAAGATATCTCATGCTTATCGCCTGACCTTTCTATCACTTTACATTCCGTTACATTCCTTTAATATGAACAGATGCTGCGGAACCTCCTTTCGTCGGTTAGTCCCGCAGCATCCTTGCAGCCTGCCAGATTCTATTCTTTATCCTGCTGACAAAGGTTGTAAGATAACTTCATCAGTGTGTCAGATAAATGTACATTCTCAACGACCACATCCTTTGGAAGGGAAAGGTCTGTATGTGCAAAATTCCAGATTCCCTTCACACCGTTATCTACCAGAATATCAGCAACTTCAATTGCTTTCGATTTTGGAAGTGTCAGTGCAGCAATTTCAATGTCATTATTCTTAAGAAAATCTTCCAGTTCATCAACCATACGCACAGGAATCCCTCTGATCGTTACGCCTTCCAGTCGAGGATTCACATCAAAAAGACTTTTCAGAATAAATCCGCTTCTTTCGAAAGAAGCATAGTTTGCCAGTGCCTGTCCTAAATTACCGGCACCAATGATAATAAAATTATGACTTCTATCCAATCCCAAAATCTTGCCAATCTCTGTATAAAGATATTTCACATTGTATCCGTATCCCTGTTGGCCGAAACCACCGAAATTATTCAAATCCTGACGTATCTGTGAAGCCGTTACATGCATCTTCTTACTCAGGTCACTGGATGAAATTCTCTCTACGCCAGCCTCCAGCAGATCTCCTAGATATCTGTAGTATCTCGGAAGTCTGGAAATGACTGCACGTGATATCTTTCTCTGTTCCAATTTTTAGCCCTCCACTCTTAAACTACTCTTTATTATATAAAAGAGTTAAAGTTCTGTCAAACTTTTGTTTTGCAAAAACCCTTAAAATCCATATATTTTCCTTGTATTTTCGACATTTTTCTATATAATGATAATGTTAGAAGTCAAAAAACGAGGTGAAAACATATGATACTCGCATGTCACAATATAGAAAAAGCGTTTGGGGAACGCGAAATTGTACGAGACGGCTCCTTTCATATCGAAGATCGTGAGAAAGTTGCTCTTGTCGGTGTGAACGGCGCCGGAAAATCAACAATCCTTAAGATGATCATCGGAGAAGAACCTCTTGATGGTGGAGATGTTATTCTCGCGAAAGGAAAGACACTCGGTTATCTTGCGCAGCGTCAGGATTTAAAATCCGGAAATACCATTTATGAGGAAGTGAAAAGTGCAAAAGCGGATATTTTTGCAATGGAAGCTCAGATTCGTTCCATCGAACATGAACTGAAGCATTTGGAAGGCGAGGAATTGCAGAGCCGCCTGGAGACCTACAACCGTCTACAGTCCGAATTTGATGCAAGAAACGGTTATGCCTGCGAAAGCGAGATTACAGGTGTATTAAAGGGACTTGGGTTTACGGAAGATGATTTTAATAAACAGACAGATACACTTTCAGGAGGTCAGAAGACCCGTGTTTCTCTCGGGAAATTACTTCTTACAAGTCCGGATATCCTCCTGCTTGACGAGCCGACAAACCACTTGGATCTGAATTCCATTGCCTGGCTGGAAACATATCTGATCAATTATTCCGGAGCTGTATTTATCGTCTCTCATGACCGTTATTTCCTGAATCGTGTTGTTACAAAAGTTGTTGAGATTGATAATGCACAGGTTCGCATGTACCTTGGAAATTATAAAGATTATGCAATGAAAAAACAGCAGATCCGAGATGCACAGCTGAAAGAATACATGAATCAGCAGCGTGAGATCAAACATCAGCAGGCAGTTATTGATAAATTAAAGTCTTTCAATCGTGAAAAATCAATCAAACGTGCAGAAAGTCGTGAGAAAATGCTTGACAGGATTACGCCATTGGACAAACCGGTTGACAGTACGAAAGAAATGCACTTTACGCTGGAACCATCGCAGATCAGCGGAAATGATGTTCTTACAGTGGAACATCTCTCAAAGCAATTTGACAGTCAGGTTCTCTTCCGTGATATCAGTTTTGAAATCAAACGTGGCGAACATGTCGCTGTGATTGGTGACAACGGAACCGGAAAGACAACACTTTTAAAGATTATTAATCAGGTAATTGCAGCGGATCAGGGCGAATTCACACTTGGATCCAAAGTGACGATTGGTTATTACGACCAGGAACATCACGTACTTCATGATGATAAGACCATTTTTGACGAGATTTCTGATGACTATCCCGATCTTACCAATACACAGATCAGAAATACACTCGCTGCATTCCAGTTTACCGGAGATGAAGTGTTCAAAGAAATTCATACGTTAAGCGGTGGAGAAAAAGGCCGCGTATCACTTGCCAAACTTATGCTTTCGGAAGCAAATTTTCTAATCCTTGATGAGCCGACCAACCATCTGGATATTACTTCCAAAGAAATTCTGGAAGAAGCATTAAATAACTACAGCGGAACGATACTTTATGTATCCCATGACCGTTATTTTATCAATCAGACCGCCTCCCGGATCCTTGAACTGGTGAATCAGACATTTGTTAATTACATCGGAAACTACGATTATTATCTGGAGAAAAAAGAAGCACTGACACTTGCTTATGCTTCTGGAAATGAAACAAATGCAGAAAATGTATCCAATTCAGGCAATTCTGCTGCATCCACTCCTGCTTCGGATTCAAAATTAAGCTGGCAGGAACAGAAGGAACAGCAGGCACGTGAACGTAAACGTAAAAATGAGTTGAAGAAAACAGAGGAAGAAATTGCAAAACTTGAAGATCGCAACACAGAGATTGACGAGGAACTGACGAAAGAGGAAGTTTATTCGAACTCTATTGAGTGCCAGAAACTTTCAACAGAACGCGCTGCAAATGAAGCAAGATTAGAAGAATTGTATGAATTGTGGGAAGAATTGGCAGAATAATGAATCTGCATAACAGTAATCGCCTGACAGCTACTACTTATGGTAACTGTCAGGTGATTTGTCTAAGATTACATTTTCAAATTCAGTCAAACTTGAATCGAGATCAAGGTTTGTTTCTATACTGTACCGGTGTGATGTTATACAGTTTTTTAAATGTTCTGTTAAAATGTTCTACATTCTGATATCCTACAGATTCTGCAATACTTTCTACAGTTGCACTGCTGCTCTTAAGCATTGCTCTTGCCTTTTTCATACGGATTTCTTTCAGAATATCTCCGAATGTCATTCCTGATTTTTCTTTAATATATTTTGACAAATATGGTTTTGAAAGGAAGAACTTCTCAGCAAGATCGTCCAATGTAACTTCTTTATAATTTGCGTAAATATAATTTGTAATATCTAATAATCTTTCATCCTTGCATGTCTGGGATCTCTGTACGCTATCCAATTTATTCACTGCAACAACAAGTGCTTCAATAGATGCTTTGATAATATCGGCATCAACTCCGACACCCCAGTAACGCTTTTTGTTGGAAATAACACCGACATAAGCAACAGCTCTGGAAGAAGATCCTTTTGTCAAAGAATGCTCCTCGTAAAATGCAAGTTCAAACTCGATATCAAAATAATGCTTGATCGCATTGCTGACAGCATCCAGGCGTCCGTTTCCAACACCTGTGATCTTGCGGTTACTTCCATTGTGGTGAATCGTTGCTTCTGCGACAATTCCATCTTCTTGTTTAAAGTGGCATTCATCAACACTGAAAATTGGTTTCGCATTGATGTAATGGTCTTCAAAGATATGATATACATTGTCTGGTGTAAGTTCTTCGTGAGCCTTGTCGGAAACATCTTTTACAAGATATCCGACTTCTTCTCTCATCTTTTCCGGTAAGCTGATTCCAAAGCTCTGCTTCAGGATATAGTTTACGCCACCCTTTCCTGACTGGCTGTTAATACGAATCACATCGGAATCGTATCTTCTGCCAACATCCTGTGGATCAATTGGGAGATATGGAACAGTCCATGTCTGACAGTCATGTTCATCTCTCCAGGTCATGCCTTTCGCAATTGCATCCTGATGTGAACCGGAGAATGCTGTGAATACAAGATCTCCTGCATATGGCTGGCGCGGAGAAACTTTCATTCTTGTTACGCGTTCATAGACTTCACAAATGTCACTCATGTTAGAGAAATCAAGTTCCGGATTCACTCCCTGAGAAAACATGTTCATTGCAAGTGTAATAATATCTACGTTACCTGTTCTCTCACCGTTTCCGAACAATGTTCCCTCAATTTTATCGGCACCGGCAAGGATTCCAAGCTCAGCATCAGAAACCCCTGATCCTCTGTCATTGTGCGGATGCAGAGAAAGAATTACATTCTCTCTGTCGCGCAGATGCTTGTTAAAATACTCTACCTGACTTGCGAATACATGAGGCATAGCATTTTCCACTGTTGTAGGCAGGTTGATGATTGCTTTGTTGTCAGCTGTTGGCTGCCAGATCTCAAGAACTGCGTTGCAGACTTCTAAGGCATAGTCAACTTCTGTTCCCTGAAAACTTTCCGGGCTGTACTGGAACGTAAAGTTTCCATCTGTTTCTTTTGCTAACTCTTTCAAAAGTTTTGCACCGTCAATTGCAATCTGTTTTACCTGCTCTTTATCTTTCTTAAATACCTGTTCTCTCTGTGCAACAGATGTTGAATTGTATACATGGATAATAGCATGTGGAGCACCCTTGACAGCGTCAAATGTTTTTCTGATAATATGCTCTCTTGCCTGTGTCAGAACCTGGATTGTAACATCATCAGGAATCATATTCTGCTCGATCAATGTCCTTAAAAACTGATATTCAGTCTCAGATGCAGCCGGGAATCCAACTTCGATCATCTTGAATCCCACATCCACGAGCAACTGGAAGAATTCCAACTTTTCATCCAGACTCATCGGCTCGATCAGTGCCTGATTACCATCTCTCAAGTCAACACTGCACCAGATTGGTGCTTTGTCAATGGAATCTTTCTTTACCCAGTCATAACATGGCTCAGGTGGCATAAAGTAAGTCTTTTCATATTTCCTCCAGTTTTCCATAATGTGTACCTCTCTTATATTTAATCAATTTAGTTGTTGTTTTTTAACACTCGTTTATATTAGCACAGGACAGTCTTAGATTGTAGTGACTATTTTAATCACCTTGCTTGATCTTTTTTAATATTTCCTGCTCTTTGATACGAATTTTCTGTAGAAAACAGGTGGAAGATATATTCCAAACACTTTTCGAAAGTTCTTTTTTCTGCATTCTCTGTTGTATAGACGGGATATTCACAGATCAACTTCCCATTTAGCGTGCAGCGAATTCTGCCGACTCTCGTTTCCTTCATTACAGGAGCATCCAACTGATCAGGAATCTCATAGTCAACAGAAATCGTTTCATCTTCTTTCAATAGTAAAGAAATAGGTTTCAGATTTGCAGTAAGAGGAATCTTGGTTCCGTTTTTCCCGGGATAAGCTATCGTATCTGAATCTGCTTTTATCCCATTATTTATAAATATCTGCCGGACAGGTAATTCAATTTCAAATGTCTTATATTGATAATGATCCAAAGCATAAGTCATAAGAGTTCTCATATCGGACCATTTATAACTCTTATTATTTGGCCATCCGCAGGCAAGGAGTGCAACAATAAATGTCCGTGCATCTCTACGCAGCGCTCCGACATAACAATATCCGGCATCTGAAGTAAATCCTGTTTTTCCGGAAAGAGCGCCGTCCATCATATTTAAGAATGCATTATGATTATAACAGCTGAACGACCGTTTTCCTTCAACATCTTGAAACTGATAGGTTTCGGTACGCGTGATCGTAAGAAATTCTTCCTGTTTCTTAGAATTCATAATACAATAACGCATGATCCTTGCAAGATCTTCTGCTGTAGTGTGATGGATTCCATTTGAATCCGCTGCGTCTAATCCATTTGGTGTGATAAAATAAGTAGAATAACAGCCGATCGTCCGCGCTTTTTGGTTCATCAGATCTGCGAATTTCTCTACACTTCCGGCAACAGCTTCTGCAATTGCAACCCCAGAGTCATTATGTGACTCCAGCATTAAGGAATAAAGAAGATCTTTTAAATAAAACCGTTCTCCTGCAACCATTCCAAGACGCACCTTTGGCTGTGCAGCAGCCTGGTCGCTTACTGTAACAATCTGATTTTCTGAATCCATTATGCTGCTCTCTAATGCAAGGATGCAGGTCATAATCTTTGTCGTACTTGCCATTGCCCGTTCTTCCTGTCCATTTTTGGAAAATAAAATACGCCCGCTGTCTGCATCCATTAAGACGGCAGACAGGGCGTATAATTGTTTTAGCTCAGTAGTTCCAAAAACATGAACCGGAAAAGAAATTCCAATAATCATGCTGACAATCAGTATGCGAACAAAGAATAAATAGATTCTGAAATACCATTTTTTGAATTCTGTCATCAATTGATTTCCTGTTTATATTGGAAGCTCCATTCTTCTTTTAATTTTATGATTCCAATGCAAGTTGTAGAATTCAAAAATCAAATGTCCATACGGATCTTTGCCTCATCCTCTGCTTCTTCTTTGAAATGTTCCAGCTGCTCCGGATTCAATGACGGAAGATCATCAATCGACGGTACACTGAATCTTCTTAAGAATTCTTCCGTCGTGCCGAAAAGAATTGGTTTTCCAGGTGCATCAAGTCTTCCGACTTCTTCTACCAGACCATATTCCACAAGTTTATTTACTGCATGATCAGACTTTACTCCACGGATCTTCTCTACCTCTATCTTGGTGATCGGCTGTTTGTATGCAATGATTGACATTGTCTCAAGAAGAACGTCCGTCAGAGTATATTTCTTTGGCTGCTTTGCCACACGGATCAGATAGTCATACATTTCCTTCTTTGTACACATCTGATAAGACTTGTCCAGTTCAATGATGCGGATTCCTCTGTTCTTTGATTCGTATTTCTTCATCAGATCCTGAAGTAATTCTTCGGTTGTCTGTTCATCCTGTTCGATTGCTTTCGCAATTTTACTTAGTTCAACAGACTCACCCATTGTAAATAAAATAGCTTCAATTGCAGCCTGAAGTGTTTTTACTCCTGCCATTTACACTACGTCTCCTTTTCTCTCAATCATGATCTCACCACAAGTAGATTCTTGTTCAACATAAATTTCACCCAGCTTCATCATTTCAAGAATCGCAAGAAATGTAACAACAACATGCATTTTACTCTTCTGCTTCTGAAGAAGCTGACGGAAACTGAACCGGCGGTGTTCCTGTAAATAATCACGCACATAAAGGAACTTATCTGTGAGTGAAACTTCCTCTTTCTCAATCTTGCCAAATTTACTTCTTACCGGATCCACTTTATCTGTCTGCCGACGCATAACTTCCTGAAAAACTTTCTTTAACTGTACCATTGTCAGATCCCCAAGTAAAAGGTCAAGATCAACTGGCTCCACATATTCCAGAACTTCTTCCGGAATTGTCGGATTCTTATATAAAATCAGATCCGCATCTACCTGGCGGTCTCTGAGCTCATAAGACATGTATTTATACATTTTATACTGTAGTAGCTGTTCAACCAGTTCCTGCCTTGGATCTTCTTCCTCTCCGTCTTCTTTGACTTCTTTTGGAAGAAGCATCTTGCATTTAATATCCAACAACGTCGCTGCCATAACAAGAAATTCACTCATCACATTCAGATCTTCCCGTTGCATCTGACGGATATATTCCATGTACTGATTCGTAATCTCCACAATGGGGATATCGTAAATATCTACTTTATTCTTCTCGATCAGATGAAGGAGCAGATCCAACGGCCCTTCAAATACTTCCAGTTTTACCGGTATTCCCATAATAATCTCCTTTTATCTGCAAAGGGTGATTGCAATCACTTCTGCCGGATTGAACAGTCTCATATTAAATGTATGCGTTCCAAGCCCTTTGCTGACGATGATCGTCTGTTCTCCCTCCACGGTCATCTCTCCTGAATATTTTGGAAAAAGAAATGCCTGCGGAGTGATCACGCCGCCAATTCCCGGCAAGCGTACACATCCTCCATGTAAATGTCCAGACAAAATCAGATCGGAACCCCATTCCTTATAAGCTTCCATATAGGATGGATTGTGGGCAAGCAGAATGTGATAACTGTTGTCTGCGAAATTCTCTGTTGTCTCCTGTTGTTTTTCCTGATTTCCTGTAGTATGATTTTCTCCCAGACATTTACCTACATCTTCAGCGGTGACATCCGCCTTGCGGAATTTTTTATTCACAATCAGTGGGAGTTCCAATCCGCTGATATGAATCTGTTGATTTCCCAACAGAATATCGCAACTTTCATTTTCCAGAAAACGAACCCCTTCTGCCTGTAACTTTTTACGATACTTTTCATAACACAAAGAATAGTTTTCCTGATTCTCTTTGATTCTCTGTTCATGATTTCCACTCGCATAATAAACCGGGCAGAGCTGCGGCAGACGACTGACAAAATCCAGTGCCTCTTGGTATCGAACGTCATTTTTTGCTACCAGCATATCTCCGCCAATTAAAATCAGATCCGGCTGTTCTGCTCTTATAGCTTCGAACAATTTATTGTTCTGCTTACCATAAACATGGTTGTGCATATCACTTAAAAAAATAATTCTGTTCACTGGATCTTTTTCGGCTGTGCAGGTTATCTTTGGTGAATGTACTTCGTAATGTGTTACACAAAAAGAATGCTGCTCCCGATACATTTCTGCTAATATAACCGCGCACACACTCGGAAAAAGAACAGTGAAAAAACCTAGGATGCTCATATCGTATGTATCTCAGACATCTCAGCTTCTGCAATCGCCACACCGGAACTTGATCCAATACGGTCTGCACCTGCATAAAACATCTTCCGTGCATCTTCCAGTGTATGAATACCACCGGATGCCTTTACCTTCATGTCAGAGCCAACCGTACGCTTCATAAGAGAAACTGCTTCTACAGTTGCTCCGCCGGTTGAGAAACCAGTAGAAGTTTTTACATAGTCTGCACCTGCATCACGGCTTACAAGACAAGCCTCCTGAATCTCTTCGTCTGTAAGCAGACATGTCTCAAGAATCACCTTTACAATCACGTCATCCCCGGCAGCAGCTACAACCGCACCGATATCTCTTCTTACATAATCCCAGTTTCCACTCTTCAATGCTCCAATATGGATAACCATATCCAGCTCTTTGGCGCCGTCTTTCACTGCTGCTGTTGCTTCTGCAATCTTCGCAGTTGTTGACATTGCTCCTAACGGAAAACCAATCACGGTACATACTTTAATTCCTGTATTTTTCAGAAGAGAGGCACAAAGCGCAACACAACTTGAATTCACACAAACAGAATGAAATCCGTACGTAACTGCTTCCTCACATAAGCCACGGATATCTTCCTCTGTTGCATCTGCTCTTAATAATGTATGATCAATACGTTCTGTAATCATTAATTTAATCTGCCTCCTGTATTTTTATATCCATTGCGGGTAGTAAAATTTCATAAAACAGACTAAAAATTATTCTGAGCTACCCGCATTCGTATCCTTTATTATAAAACATTTTCCATGTTCCCGACAAGTGTTATAATAATTTCTTCCAAATCTTTTTTAGATAATCTCCAAAATCCGCCTTTTCCACAGGTGTTGCGGCAATCAGATTTGTGGATCCAATTTCTTTCCCATTTATCCGATAACAAATCCGGCCAACTGTGTCCCCTTTTTTCACAGGTGCTTTTACTTCATCTGGAATTTCTGTTACTTCTTCTACTTTCGATAAATCGGATCCTTCCGTATCTACATAAGTAAATCCTTCCTCATATTGAATCTTTAGATGATCTTCTTTGCCACCTTTCACCAGAACCTCTGGCAGTTTCTGCTCTTTTGCATTATAAATCTGACATTTCCCAAATCCATAATTCAATAAGGTTACCGCATCCTTAAAACGGCTTTTTGAATCTTCAGCGCCCATAATTACTGCGATCAGATCCACACCATTCTTACTTGCCGTTGCCGATACACAGAACTTTGCCTTTCCGGTGGATCCGGTTTTCAGACCAGTCGCATATTCGTACTGCCGGATCAGCTTATTTGTATTCGTCAGACCAAATTCTGAAGAACCACGGGCGGTTGTATGCGTGATATTTTCCATCCAGACCGTACAGTAATCCTTTATCTGCGGATATTTTGTCATCAGTTCCCGCGACATGAGTGCAATGTCTCTGGCACTCATCTCATGGCCATCTGCATCTAATCCGTTGCAGTTTACGAAGTTTGTATGTCTCATTCCAAGTCCTTTTGCCCGCTCATTCATTTGTTTTACAAATTCTTGTTCATTACCGCAGATACATTCACTCATAGTTACACATGCATCGTTTGCGCTTGCGACAGAAATGCATTTTAGCAGCGTATCTACCGTCTGGATCTCTCCCGGTTCCAGGAATACTTGAGAACCTCCCATAGAAGCTGCATACTCGGAAGTTGACACTTCATCATCAAGTGATATGGTTCCGTTTTCTAATGCATCAAAGATTAACAACATTGTCATGATCTTTGTAACACTTGCCGGTGGCCGTGCAGTATCTGCATCTTTTTCAAATAAAACCGTTCCCGTAGACATTTCCATAAGAATACCAGACGGCGCACTTATTTCTACTTCTTCCGCGTGGACTACACTTGTCGGAAATGTAATCCTATACAGCAGAAAAACACTCAGCAGAATCACTGTAAAACCTTTCTTCATCTGCAATTCCCCCATGGACTATTCTTTTACCAGTATAGTAGCGATGGAGGGGAAATATGTCTGGAGAGAATTGACTTTTCAATTTTACAGGCGTATATTAGAAGTACTGTCCATTTTCTGTGATTTCAGAAAAATAGAATCTAATATTAGGAGGTCAAAATGAGCTCACGCACTTATTACGATATCTTAGGTGTATCCAGAGATGCGACTCTGGAAGAAATTACTTCAGCGAAAAATGCATTGGCTAAGGTCTACCATCCGGATGCCAATATGCATAAAGATATAGACACAACTGCTTTTATGCAGGAGATTCTGGAAGCCTACCGGGTTCTTTCCAATCCGGCGAAAAGAAAAGCTTATAATTTGGAAATTTTTGGAGTTACAGACCGTGTTTTTAAGACATTTAAACTCACACCGGAAGATGAGAAAGAATCCGTTTCTTTCGTGACTTACTGGAATGCGGCAGTGCAGCTCCAGGATATCATTGATCAAAGTGTTCATGTAATGGAACGTGCTTCCAGGACAAAGACACTCTCTCAAAAATTAATGAAAAAGCTTGGGAAAAATGATCCGGATGAGATGCACCGTGAACGCCAGCTCAGCCGCCTTTCCATGCAGGCAATGCGTCAGATTACCACATTGAAAATGGCAGGAATTCCAAGTGAATACTGGAATATAGATGCCATGAACTGGGTACTGGTCCGTTGGGGACAAAAACAGGATACGGATTTCCGAAGCATGTTTAAACGATATGATATCTACGTGGAGAAACACTATTCCGTTTCTGAGAAGAAAAAAATACATGCATATAAACGTCAGTTTCACCACAATTTGAAAAAGCTTCTCTCCTATGCATTAGATGCGTAAGAAGCAGGAAAATATTTTCAGTATATGTAACTGTTCAGAGCCAAGCAAAATTTCAAAAAACAGGTATAAAATGCTTGCAT
>OHPV01000242.1_pt1 | contig 42428 bp, 28 predicted proteins | sample 1577781 | NCBI WGS metagenome assembly OHPV01 (sample SAMEA3879518, study PRJEB24766) | human gut metagenome | biome: human-associated habitat; feature: feces | place: USA | collected 1985/1987 | reverse complement strand
GGTTCGAGCCCTGTTGTTCCCACCAAATAAAAAAGACATCCATACGGATGTCTTTTTTATTTTATAGAAATGCATTTAGGCCTGAACCTGTGACAAGATACTCCAAATTTGGCGAACGAAGCGAGCAACATATTTGGGAGAAACAGTCCGGTGGACTGTTTCGTAGTATCTTTGTTTCTTATGAGAGCCCGTCATATTATTTTCTTGTGTCAATCGGATATTTTGGCTCGAACCTGTGACTCGTCCAAAGAAATTTCGTGTTTGAATGAATTTCTTTAAAATTCATAATAAACACTTCATTCCTTTCTCCTTTTCCCCAAAAAGCTTTTGCTTTTCGGGGAGCCCGATTGAAATTTCGTGTTTGTAAAACGGGCGACCGATGGTCGCCCCTACGGTTCATTTCAAAATCTGACGCACAACTGTACAGCAGATTTTGAGAGGAGGAGCTACGTAGTAAGTGAGAAATAAATTTCATCCACTTCATCAATAATTTGAAACGCCGTCGAATAATCGACGGCGTTGTTTTTTGAATTTTTATGAAGATTAAGCTGCTTTGCGAGCTTTTTCGGCTGCTCTTTCAAGTGCAAGCTTATAATCTTTTTGGTCAGTAAATATTTCGTTTTTATAAGGATTTTTCTTTTGTTCCTTTGCACGCTTAATAATAGAAGCAAATACGCAAACATTAGCCACAAGAGCAATAATGGCAATTATGCCTTGCATTGTAGGGTCTGCGTTTGTTGGCGGAACTGTAGGGTCCATATATCCGTCTGCATAAACGGATGTAAGAACCGAGAAACGGCTCTTGTCTTGGAAAAGCGGAAATACCTGAGCAAACATACACCAAAGTGCAAGTGTGTTAGCTCTGTTTTGAATCCAACCGCCCTTATTCCAAAATGCATTTGCAAATGTAGGAGCAAGAAGAAGTGCAAGGCCGCAATACCAAGAGTGAGTAGGGAGATTATTATAAGTATATTCAAAGTTCCAAAGGTCATAAGCCAAAATGTAGCACCATGTCATATCAGGCCACAGCATATCCTGCTTATTCTTTGAGGAATAGATACCCCACCAACCTGTCATACAGAAAATATTTATAATACCGGCGATACCGTTCACCCAGTTCCACCAGCCGCCATAGAGCCATACATTTTCAGACGAAAGCCACCAGCCGCCTGAAATTCCACCCTTAATTGCCGACTCAAAGTCAGAACCGACTGCGATAAGAATGTTAATAGCGACAATTGCAAACGGGAACACCTTAAACCAATTTTTTTTGCCGATGCCCCATTTATACTTAAGCATCATAAAGCCGATACAACCTGCTGTTGCCGCATAAAGCTTTGCATAATGAAACCAGCTGTTCATATGAACATAGGTATCATTTTGAAGTGCCCAATCAGCTCCCTTAGCCGCACCGATATAAATTGCAATGAAATATACCGTCAGTGCTGCCGGTAAAACAAAGAAGCAAAAAATTCCGCCTGCTTTTGTTCGCCTTGCAATTTCATTCATAACGACGAGACCAACAAAAACCATTACCCAGCCGAGAAGTTGCCAGCCGGCCATATCGCCGTAAATTTGGAATAACATCGTCATTTTCCTCCTCTAAAAAAGTTAAATAAAAATCATATCATCAAGACAGAGCGCATTAATATGCTACCGTGCCTCAATTTCCTTTATCATAATTTCATTACCCGAAAGAAGATAGGTTTTTTCGCTTTGACAGTAAGGGCAAATTTTACCATGCTCTATGGTTTTGTATTCGCCCTTGCAGCTTTCGCAATACGTTACTGCCGGGATAACTTCTACCTTAAGTTGTGCCCCATTCATAAGCTCACTCTTTGAGCAAGCCCATTTCCAACAATCCTCAAGATAATCGTGGAGCACACCCGAAACCTCGCCTATTTCAACCGTAACAGACGATACCGTTTTAAGCTCATTTTCCTTGCCTACATCTTCAATTTCGTTAATGATATGAAAAACTATACCAAGTTCGTGCATAATTAATCCTTTTTAGCCTTTTGAGCCTTTTTAATCTTGAAATTACGCTTAATCATATAAGGCAAAATTGCTTTCATCTTGTCATCTGAATTAACCATTGTGCTACATTCGGGATTATCTCTGAAAAGATGAATTGCATCAAATTCGCACTTGGTAGTACAAATTCCGCAGCCTATGCACTTATTTTCGTCAACAACGGATGCACCGCAGCCAAGACATCGTGCAGTTTCTTTTTTAACCTGCTCCTCTGTAAGGGGAAGATGAGCATCCTTAAACGAAGATTTAGCGTCAATTTTCTTATTAATATTCGGGATTTGACGTGAAGAGTTATCGTAACTGTCAACAAGGATATCGTTCTTATCAAGCATTATGAAATCACGTCTGTTTCTGCCGACTGTAAGGCTTGCGTTGAAATGAACAAACCTATGGATTGACTCTGCACCCTCTCTGCCGGCAGCAATAGCGTCAATGGCAAAGCTAGGGCCTGTATAAACGTCACCGCCGACGAAAATATCCTTTTGCCCTGTTTGATAAGTAAGACTGTCTGCCTGAGGAGCGTTACCTCTGCCAAGTTCTACCGCCTCACCGTCAATAAGATTACCCCATTCAATTGACTGACCGATTGAAAGATAAATACGGTCACATTCAATTGTTTGAGTATCATTTTCGTCATACTGAGGGTTAAATTTGCCGTTAGCATCCTTAACACTTGTGCATTTTTTAAGCACAACGCCCGTCACCTTGCCGTTCTCTGCAAGAATTTCCTTAACGCCCCAGCCGTTGTTTATTTGAATACCCTCGTCCTCGGTTTCAAAAATTTCCTCTTCGCTCGCAGGCATTTCCTCTCTGCTTTCAAGGCAGAACATACCCAAAACATCAGCGCCGCAACGCTTAGTTGAACGTGCAACATCAACGGCAACATTACCACCGCCGATAACAACGGTTTTATTGCCTTTAAGGTCAAGGTCGTGATTTTCGGCAATCTCGTGGAGAATATCAACAGCGCTCATAACACCGTCTGCGTCTTCGCCGGCAACTCCCGATTTTCTTGAGCCTTGACAGCCGATAGCAATATAAAATGCCTCATATCCGTCCTTGCGAAGTTCGTCAAGAGTGATATCCTTACCAACCTCTACGCCGCATTTAATCTCAACACCAAGCGCACGAATAATGTCAATCTCCGCCTCAACAACATCCTTTTCAAGCTTATATGACGGGATACCGTAAGTAAGCATACCGCCGGGTTTTTCATTCTTTTCAAACACTATAGGTCTGTATCCCGTAAGTGCAAGATAATATGCGCAGGAAAGGCCTGCCGGTCCGCCGCCGATAATGGCAATTTTATTTTTAAACTCGCCCCTATTTGAAGGTATTACTTTTTTAGGAATATATCTTGTTTTACTGTCAAGGTCCTTTTGAGCGATAAAGCGCTTAACGTCATCAATAGCAACCGCTTCATCAAGAGTTGCTCTTGTGCAAGCCTCCTCGCATCTCTTATTGCAAACTCTGCCGCAAACTGCAGGGAAAGGGTTATCCTTTTTAATAAGAGCCAAAGCATCGGTATATCTGCTTTGAGCCGCCATTTTAAGATAGCCTTGGACTGCGATATGAGCGGGGCAGGCAGTCTTGCAAGGCGCCGTACCTGTATCGTAGCAATTAATTCTGTTTTTATCTCTATAATCCGGCGACCATTTTTCCTTGCCCCATTTAACTGCGTCGGGAAGTTCTTGCTTAGGATATGTAACAGCAGAGCCGTCTTTTTTGCAAAGCTTTTGACCGAGCTTAACGGCACCGGCAGGGCAAAATTCAACACACTTGCCGCAGGCTACGCAATCCTTAGCCTCAACCTTAGCCACATACGCCGAGCGTGACATATTAGGCGTATTGAAAAGTTGGGAGGTACGAAGCGCATTGCATACCTTTACCTGGCAATTACAGATAGCAAAAATTTTATTTTCACCGTCGATATTAGTAATTTGGTGAACAAAACCGTTATCCTCGGCACGCTGAAGAATTTCCATAACCTTTTCACGTGCGATATAGTGGCCCTTATTTGTTTCAACAAGGTAATCCGCCATATCGCCGACACCGATACACCAATCCTCAGGGTCATCGGCACAGCCTTCGCCGCACATTGCACGGCTATAACGGCACGAACACGGGCCTGCCGCATATTTGCCGTCATATTTATCAAGCCAATGAGAAATATGTTCCACATCAGCAGACTGATTTTCCATTGAAATTGCCTTTTCAACAGGGATAACGTGCATACCTATTCCGGCGCCTCCCGGAGGCACCATCGGCGTAATTGCTTCAAGCGGAAGTTGAGTCATACGCTCAAAGAAATTTGCAAATTGCGGATGCTCACAAATATTATCCCATTTCATATTAAAAAATTCTGTGCTTCCTGGAACGAACATAGGAAGCACATATTGCTTTTCATGCTCCGGATTTTCCCAATTAAATTCAACAAGACCTACATTTGCCATTTCCTTAAGAAGCGGCTCAAGGTAAGCGGCACTTTTACCCGTAGCTTTTATAATTTCCTTAAGCTTCATACCCTTATGTACCTTCATCTTAAGGGCAACCTCTGCCATCTCGTCGGTTACAATTGAGGCAAGCCCCCAATACTCAGGGTCGTTAACGGTAAGCTCTTTACCTACCTTTGGAAGCCACGGCAATTTATACAAAACTCTGTCTGTAATATGCTTGCCGAGTGCCAAAATCAAAGGACGTGCAGGCTCGTTTGAATGATTTTCATAATAATGCATCACTCTGTCATCGTACACCCTATCCTCAGGCGGCTTGACAGTATCGAATTTGTATTCATACTCCTTATTTGACATAGTATTCTCCCTCTAAAATATACGTCTTATGTCATAAATTACAATTTCATTTTATATGTTTGTTAATTATTTGTCAATATACAGTTAAAGGTAAAATGTCATATTCGGGAATGATTAATATTTAGTTTATTTTTTTATTCAAGGTTTTAAAAACGCAAAAAGAGACGGCATTTCTGCCGTCTCCAAATGCTTTAATCAAAGTGTCAGATTAGTCATTTCCACCGAAGCCCCAGTCAGTACCACCGGATGTAGTAATAACATCAGCTGTCTGAGAAAATTCATTAACCTCTGACACCGGCTTTGTATAAAGCTCTTTCATTAGGTGTGTCCTCCTTAATTTATTAAAGCTCGCCTCCACCCCTTAAGGCAGAGGTGAAAGCTTTGCTAAATTGTGTTAATTAAGCATTATAGTCGTAAAGTGATGCTTCTGAATAGTAAGTATGAACATTACCATCTGCATCCTTAGTAACTACGAATGCTCTTGCGCCGGCAACGCCTGTCTTTGCAGTAAGACCGTAGTTCAAACCAATCTGTGAAGCGTTGGTGTTGTTATAAATAACTCTAACCTTACCAGGATTTGTACCTGATGCAGTCTTGCCAACGTTTTCAAGTGTAAGGTCAGAAGCTGTTACATTCTTACCGTATACGAAGCCCTGGCTAACTACTGTCTCATTATCAGCAACAGTACGTGTTGCAACAAAGAGAACGTCGCAATCTGTAGCTGAAGGACGAGTTGTTGAAACGATAGCAACCTGAGTCTTAGAAGTGTCATCAGCCTTTGTAACTGCTGTGAGTTCGATATCCGAAGCACAGAAGAATGAGTATGATTCACCGTAACCAACTGTTGCGCCGTTTACTGTCCATGATGTTGCGCCTGCCTTAGTAACTGTTACCTTAGCGTCATATGCAACATTTTCAGCCTTGTCAGTGTAGTCAGTGCCGTTAACTGTGATTGTTGCGCCTGCAGCCTTAACTGTGTAAGTCTGAGTAGCATCCTTCTCATAGATAGCTCTGATGGTCTTACCTTCTGTAAGAGCGGTAATCTCATCGTTTGTAAGAGCCCAGCCCTTGAATGTATAACCAGGATAGATAGGAGCAGTTGCAGGAACCTTAATGTCAGCACCGCTTGCTACTTCCTGAGTTGATACAACGTTACCGTACATATCAATGAATACAACTACGAATGTTGATTCAGCTGTTTCTGTAAATACAGGAGTTACCTCTGTATCAGCAACTGCTGTGAATGAATATGTTTCGTTAGTTGAAACGAGCTTGTTAGCAACCTTCCAACCTACGAACTCTGCACCCTCATTAGCCTGAGCTGTAAGAGTTACAGTTGAGTTAGCAAGAACCTTAGTAGTCTTACCGTTTGTTGCGTCCTCGCTGTTAAGAGTTGTTGTACCGTAAGCAGTCTTAGTAACTGTGATATCATAGCCCTTAAGCTGAGGAAGAACCTTAGTTTCAAGAACCTGACCGCAAATTGTACAGCTTGTAACTTCTGAACCCGGCTTATCAAGTGTAGGCTCTGTTACAACAGGTTTACCCTTTGTGCAATCTTCTGTTACAACCTTAGCAACTTCGTCATAGTTAGCGTTTGCTGTTACAGCAGAAACTTCCGGCCAGCTATAAGTTGTATGGCTGTGCTGTTTACTACCTGCCGGTGTAGCAGTTGTATCAGCAGTATTTGTCTTTGGAGCTACAGGAGTAGCGCCTGCAGCAAGCTTCTGAGTATCAACTACAGTGCCTGCAGCGTTTGTAAATGTGATTGTATAAACCTTAACAAGACCATTAACTGCATCTTCAAGAGCAGTAGCAGCAGCAGTTACCTGTGCCTGATCTGTATAAGCTTCAACAGTAGCCTTAGCGTTAGCTTCAAGAGCAGCTGTTACCTTAGCATAAGATTCTGCTGTGTAATCGTCAGCCTTTACAGCCTCTGCCTTAGCAAGTGCAGCATAGTAAGCTGTACCGTCAAGCTTAGCAAGGTCTCTTACATCTTCGTGACCGCATACTGAGCATGTAGCCTTTTCAGTACCTGCCTTAGCAATTGTAGAAGCAGTTACAGTTGTGTACTCACCGTAAGTACAATCCTTAGTATCAGCATTAGCCTTTTCAGCAAATGTGAATTCGCCTGTCTTTTCCCAAGTGTAAGATGTTACTGTATGAGTACCGTCGTTGTTATCAACTGTTGTAGCAGCTGTGTTAGCAGGAGCTATAGGAGCAGCGCCCTTATCAGCTGTTACAGTCTGAGTTTTACCGCCAACGAATGTGTAAGTATAAACATCTGATGTCGGAAGAGCCTCAAGACCCTTAACTGCATTTTCAAGAGCAGTAGCAGCAGCAGTTACCTGTGCCTGATCTGTATAAGCTTCAACCTTAGCCTGAGCATAAGTCTCAAGAGCAGCTGTTACCTTAGCATAAGATTCAGCTGTGTACTTAGTACCGTCAACAGCCTTTGCAGCATCAAGTGCAGCATAGTAAGCTGTACCGTCAAGCTTATCGTCCTTAGTCTGAGTATCTACATGATTACATACAGTACATGTTCCTGTAAGAACAGTACCTGAAACAAGTGTATGCTTGCTTGTCTCTGCATAAGTAATGTTACATTTTTCCTCAGCTGTAGTAGCAACCTCAGTGTAAGTTGCATCTGCAGTAGCAGCTGATACTGCAGGCCATGAGTAAGTTGTTACTTCGTGCTTATTATCGTTCTTATAATTTACAGTTGCAGCAGTATTTGTTGAAGGAACTGTTGGAGTATCGCCTTCTTTAACTGTCTGCGTATCAACAGTCTTGCCGTTGATGTCATTAAATGTAATAGTATAAGTCTTAGCTTCAGGTGTTGATTCCTTTGCATAATCTGTCCAAATTAATGCCCAGTTAGCAAAAGTGCTTTTTGTATCGTCATGTGTAACAAGGTATAATTCAGGATTTACAGCATTACATGAAGGTTCGCCTGTACCGTCAATTGACCATCTGAAATAAGGCTCAAACTCTGTACCTGCAATATCGGTATTAAATGTAAATACTTCAGAAAGGTCGCAATCCTTAATTACTTCGAATGCATAAGTATAGCAAACCAAACCGTACTTACCGAATGGTTTTACGCCATCAGAACCAACTCCAATGTAGTTGGAAGTTGTCTGCTGACCGTTTGTGGCAGCTGTACCTGTAATAGCACCATAGAAAATGCCTTCTTCATTATTATACGTTGAACTATTAAACTGCATTCCATCTCCATAGAATGCAACACCGTTTTTAATTGCGCCCTTGGCAGCTGTATTAATTTTCCAATTATCACGTACCTTAGTAACATTTCCCGGAGTGGATGCCTGAAGATATTCAGTGTTGAATTTACCTTTGAACTGACCTGATTGGATAACATCAAATCCGCCGATTTCAACTGTAATAGCAATACGCTGACCTGCTTTAACATGAGCAGGGTTTACAATATTACCTGCTTCTTTAACAGCCTCATAAGTATGTGCAGCATTTACGCCATAATATTGGTTAACGTACTGCTTGTTGTATTTATCGAATGTACCGTTCGCTACGGCATCTTCAGCTTCTTGTTTTGAACCCAAGTTGGAAACTGTTGCAGCAACTACAGGCTTATAGTCATTACGATGGTCTTCGAGTCCATTGTTCGCATAATCTGCGATTTCAGCACCGAAATCAAATGAACCAGCACTAACTTCATCATTAGCATAGCCACGATATTCAGGAGTTGACTGAAGCTTTTCAAGGCTTATATCTACGCCATCATCAACCCACCATTTTCTGTTCTGAGTAACAGTATAATCTGTTGAACCGAACATATCAGCTACACCATTAGTGGCAGCTAAAGCAGAAAACGGAACGGAGAATGCAACCATAAGAACTGCAAGAAGAACAGCTATTGCTTTTCTAAATGTCTTTTTCACTTAGAAATCCCCTTTATTTATTTTGAAAAAAATCACTTTATCTCTAATCCGTTATAATAACTGGAGCCGGATGCACAAGCATAAACAGTTGTAGCATCTGTACCGGTTACTAAACTGTCGCCGTTAAGGTCATAGTATAAATCTGTTTGCTTTGAAGCAAAAAGATATACACTTGTTGCATCGGTGGCTGTAATTATACCATCCTTATTAAAATCACATGCCATCATAGGAATAACCGCATTAGTAATATCGGCACCGTTTACGATAACGGTAACGTCATTACGAGTTATTGCATAATCAGACGAGATTGAAAGATAGTATGTTCCGTCCTTTAACGAATCAATAGAGAAAGCGTTTACACCATCTTTAAGTGATGATGTGGTTGTACCGACAAGCTCGGTACGAGCTGAATCGGAATATACGTTAACCGTATATTCGCCGTAAACAGGACTGTTGGCAGTATCGCCTTTCGCATTTGTCATAATAGCAAGCGAGCCGTTTACGCTATGACCGGTTGACGGTGAAACGTCACAGGTCATTAAATATAGAGAACCGGGATAATCGGCAGATTTGGTAACAAGAGCATACTCATCGTCAAATCCATCATTATAATTAGCCAAAACGAAAGTCTTATTTGGGTCTGTTGAAACCGAAATAACATCAGCGGCGTCACAATCCTTTGCAAAAGCAACCGAGAAGGTTGCAAGCAACGTGCCGTCCTTTGTTACAGATGAACAAGTGTCAGCATCTGAAACAAAGCCGAATACCAAATTAGAATCATTCGTTACAGTTCCCATCGAAGATACGCCGGCAACCTCATCAGAAAGAAGAGCCTTAGGCTCACTTTTCACCGATACATCCGAAGAATAGGTTGATGTAACCTGCACAACCGATAACTCGGTAACGCCCTCTAAATAAAAGCTGACGTCATATGTACCGGCAGGTAACTTATCACCGTCGTATTGTTTGCCGTTAGAATCTGTGTATGTGCAATAAACGTTCGGGCTCTCCGTTCCGAGCGCAGCAGCATACGAAGTACGAGGAAGGCACACAACAAGCGCAACAAAAACCAAAAACGCAAGTGTACCGAAAATAACACCTACTTGTTTTTTTGCAATTGTATTCATTGGTGTTACCTCCTTGTTAAAAAAATTGCTTAATTTGGGGAGAAGCAGAATCGCCTTGAAGGGCAAAGACAAAATCGGTCAGAAAACATAAAAATATGAAACCAAGCAACTTTGGCAAAAGCCAAACACCGTGAAACATTAAACATTTACTAAACGAAACTGCCCATAGCCTCCCCGCCCAAAGCGGGCATAGTATATAAACGGCAAAAGCCGAATATATCAAGACAAAGCAAAGCCATAGCTCTGCTTAATTAAATGATAACACAAGTTATCGTAATTTTCAAGTAAAACTTCTTAGGGACTTTCGCCCCTAAGAAGTATAGAAACTAATATTACTTAATAGTAACATCAGGAAGTGCAATAGTTGAAGATGCAATAGCAAAGATGTTTGTAGCATCTGTACCGGTTACCGAGCCATCACCATTAAGGTCATAACGAAGATCGGCAGCCTTAGAAGCGGCTGCATAAACCGACGTTGCATCTGTACCGGTAATATTACCGTCTTTATTATAATCGCATACAATCATTGCAATTGCAGGACCTGCAATATCAGCGTCACCAACAACAATGCTTACTGTACGTGCAAGAGCAAAATCAGAAGTAATTGTTGCTGTATATGTGCCAGGTGCAAGGTCAAGACTAATCTTGTTTGCAGCAGTTGTAAGGTCAAATGACTTTTCAATAACAGGAGCGTTTGCACTGTCATAAACAGTTACTTTATATGTTCCGTTTACGCCCTTATTGTTAGTAGTGCCCTTTGAAGATGTTGCTACAACAAGTGAAGCAGTAACACTATGAGTTGACGGAGCCAATGACTCAACCGAAGGAACGATTGTAGTATTGCCTGTAACAGTAAGCTCATACGGGAATGCTGTTGCTGTATCGTCAAATGTAAGTTTGTCGCCGTTAACAGTAAGTTCAGGTTTAAGAGTATAACCTTCCTCTGCTGTTACATTGATTGAAACAACCTGACCCTTTTCTACAGCTACAGGACCTGAGTAAGCAACACCGTCGATTGTTACTTTAGCACCTGCAACAGGAGTTACAGTAAGCTCACAGCTCTCAAACTCGGTAAGACCGATTTCAGCTGCCTGAAGTTCAGTATCAACATTGTAAATCTTAGCAAGCTGAGCGTCATAGTTCTTACGGTCATTGATATTGAATGTGCCGGAATTCTTATACTTATAAGAACCGTTACCATAGTTAGCAAGGTCAACTGCGGCAGCAAGAGCTCTCACGTATCTGTTCCAAGATGCTGATGAGTACTTTGTTGTGCCTTCGTTAACAAGCTTACCTGATGCATCAAATGAACCAAAGCGTGGGTTAGCTGCTACGCCATTCTTAGATACGGTTGCTTCAGTAGCGACTGTACCGTCATCATTGTATGTAGCAGGTGTTGCCTTGAGCATTGAGTAAGCATTACCCGATGCACACTTGATTTCATTTTCAAGCTGCTTGCCCTGGTAACCACGTTCAATAACTGCAGAAGCGAATATGTTAAAGAGTTTAACGTATTCTTTTGCCTGAACAGAAGATACTTCAGAAGCTGTGGTATAAGTAAACTTAGTACCTGCATTCTTGAGGTCATTCATAAGCTTAGCAGCGTCAACATAAGACATACCGTTTCTTTCAACAGTCTTGCCTGTTGTTGCGTCAACGTAATCAACGTCAACTGTATACTGCTGTTCAGCCTTCTTTGCATATTCTACCATCTTATTATATGTAAGAATATCAAAGTTAATTTCTTCAAGACCATTTCTAAGCTCAGAAATCTCATTGTAGAGTGTTGATGATGAGCTGATAAGGTGAGACTTAACTACGCTAAGAACATATTCAAGTCTGTCATTAGCCTGAGTAGCAATACCACGATTATCTACTGAGTCCATCTCGCCTGAGTTAGGAATGAGCTGATACTCAGCTGATGGGAACTTACATGCCCAATTATCGCCTGAGTTGCACTTTTTGCCTTCAGCATTTCTGTATACATATTGAACCTGATTATAAAGAGGCTCGTTATCTTTGTTTGTATCCTGAGTAGTTGTCGGTCTCTGCCATGGGCCGCCAGGATATGTATCGAGATCCCATTTTGTAGCATACTTAACTGAGTTAGTAAGGTAATAGTTACCGTCCTGACCGAGTGTTACATTAGCCAATGCAGCATCCTTGCCATTCTTAACATCTGATGATGTAAGCGGCTTTGGTGAGTAAATAGGCATTGTACATTTCTCATCGGAATAGTAAATTCCCTTTACGCCGCCACTGGTTGCACCTGTTGTAGCGTCTATTGTGCCGCCGACATAAGCAGTTGCTTTAACCGATTCAGGGATTGTGTAGCTTACCTGAGTACCCTTTACAGTAAATGTTACTGTTTCGTTAGAGGTTGAGTAAGGAACGTATGCACGATCGCCTGTTGCGGAAGTTGTAACTGAAGTTGTAACTGCATACTCTGTTTTATCTGACTGAGTAAGAGCTGATTCAGCAGTGTAAGGAGCTGACTGAACGCTAAGTACATTCATAAGAGCATCCTTAGCCAAATCATAAACTGAACCGATAGATGCATCCTCTTTGAAGTCGGATGTTTTATAGTTAGCCATGATATTGGCAAGTTCTTTATAGTTCTTATCAAGTGAGCCGGCTGAACCGCTTTCACCGATAACAAGCTGGAAGCTGCCTGTCTTATAAGAACCTGAATTATAGAAGTTAACATTAACATCATAAGTGCCGGTCTTAACAGTAGCCTCACCGTCGAAACCAAACGGTCTGTAGTTATTAACAGCATTTGAACCAAATGTTTGCTTTGAGGTATTTATATAGATAGCATCAATACCGGTACCGAGTGTAACCATATTAAAGATGTTATCATAGTTATATTTGCCACCGGTCTTAAGATACATTGTATCATAAATACCGCTTTCATTGATATGGTAACCGGCAATAATCTTAGCATCAAGTGCTTCCTGAAGAGTGAATGCAACGTGAGTTCTTGTTTCAATCTCCTTGCCCTCATTTTGCTTTGAAATGTTACCGATTTCCTCAGAAGTATAACCTCTGTAGTAGTCAACAGCACCAAGGCCGCTACCTGTAGAAGCGTTTGTACGGTTACGCTGCCATTCGCCGAACTCGCCTGAGCCTGCAGATGTTTCTACACGATAGTCATACATACCAATCTTAAGAAGATCACCTGTTGACTTATCCCAACGAGCAATAGCGTTTTTTTCGCCGATATCTACTGTTGTTAAATTAGAATCATCGAATGCCTTAGCTGCAGTAGTAAGGTTATTTGATTCATAGCCGGATTTTCTGTCAAAGAAGAATACACCGTCAATGCTCTTTTCCTTACTGCCGCCCTTCATAAAGAATGAATACTGAGGGATTTCGTTAAGCTTGTTAGAAGCGATAACCATCTTATCAGGATAGTTTGCAGAGATATTACCGCCGATACCTGTAAGAGAATGAACGGTTACACCGTTTTCTTCTCTGTCAGTGCCGTCTGTCTGCTGGAATGTAGAGTTGAAGTTATAATCAGCATCATAAAGAGCATTTCTGAAGCTTACTTCACTTGTAAGAAGCTTATAAGCTGTTACAGTATTGCCTCCATAAAGAACATTGCCCTGATCATCAACAATATCATAATTTACAACAACACGGCATGTATTTGTTGTATCAGAACCTGAAACATCGAACGGAACTGAAATATTAATTTTAGCACTCTTACCCGGATCAATAAGAGTTTCAGGGAAATCTATTGTATCATCAGGCATTTCTTCGTTATAAACATCATATTGAAGCACGCTTGTAATCTTTACATAGTAACGTGAAAGCTGAGTAGGCTTGCCGTCCTTAATGTAAGATGCATTGATACCTACCGAGTTGTTTGTAACAGTAAGTGCATCATCATAAGGTTGACCTGAAATACAGCCTGTTACGGTGTTAGAACCGAATGAAGCAGTAGCCATCTTGAGCTGATGCTGACCAAGTGTAGTCAATGCATTAGGAATGAAGCTGTTAACTGCCTGTACTGCAAAACAGATACCTCTGATAATAGAATCAGAGTAGGTCTTAGGACCGTTTGTACCGTATCCGCCGAACTCTACAAAGTTACAGATAAGCTTTTGGAATGCACCCAAGTCCTTACCGCTTGTACCTGCGAGTACCTTAACTTGGAAGAAATCATCAAACGGATGAGCACTTGTAGCATCAGGAACGATTGTCTTAAAGCTCTGTCCGCTGTAACGTGCGCCAAACAATCCGTTAATGAGATCCTTAAGTAAATCATAAACTGTTACGACGAATGAAGTCTTTTGGATAGGCTCTGCAGAAACGATTGTAAATAACTGGTTAAGGAAGTTAGATACGCCGCAAAGACCTGTCTTTGAATTTTCTTTACCAATATCAAGGAATGAAAGAACGATGTTGTTCCAAATAAGTTCCTCTGAATTGAATTTAGCATAACCTGTACCCTGAAGTGTACCGAGAACAGGCATAAGCTTATTAGCTATTGCATTAATGTTTTCCCAAAGAGTATTCTTTGTTGTGATAAGGCTGTTGCCGTTTTGATCACAAATACCGAGGAGAGCACCTACGCCCATAGCTCTTTCGCCCTTATTTACAGCCTTCTCCATTGCATGGTCGCCACCGTAGTAGCAAACTACAGAATTAAGAAGGTCAAAGAGTGTTGTTTTAGAATCAACAGCTGCTGACTCTGTCTTCCAAGTATTGCCGTTTTCGTCCTCAAGAGGAACGTAAGCCTCAATTACATAAGCAACTGCGTCACGAGCCATTGGAAGAATTGTGCCTTCAAGTGTTGCATTGATTGTTCCGTCGCTGCCAATCTTTACAAGCTTTGAATAATCCTTATTAGGCATTGAGTATGATAAATACTCCTTAAGGCATACATAAGCTACTGCTTCTGCATCCTTACATCCGTCCCAATCAGAAGGATGGATAATTTTCTCAAGCTTGCCTGAGCCAAGATTTACCTGACCGATACAAGCAACGAGCATAGGAATCATTGCTTCTTCAAGATTCTTCTCTGTAAGAGCAGCGCTGGCACCGTTCTTTGCGTAGAAAGCTTTAAGAATGTTAGCGTCTGTAGCGTCTGCTGTGTACTGAACCATCTTGCAAGCGTTGCCAACAAGTGTTGAAACGATTGACTTAATTGCTGCTGCGTCAATAGTTGCAAAATCACCGGTTGTTGTCATTTCAGGACGTGTACCGATAACGTTGCCGCTCTGCGGGAACAAGTCCTTAACTGCTGCAACAAGTGCGTCATTAAAGCCTGCTACCATTGAGCTGTACTTTGAATAGCTTTCGCTAAAGAACTTATCGAGGTTTGGAGTACCTGTTTCTGCAAAGTAAAGATTGATAGGACCTGTTGTTACTTTAAAGCCGTAATCAGCAAGTGGGCTGTATCTTAACTTAGCGAAAAGTCTCGTTGCGTCGATATCTTTCCAAGAACCTGTTGAGTCCTCGGCAGCTGTACGATCATAAGTTACCGTCTTCTTAACATAAGCAAGGAAATCATCTGCTGTGTCAAACTTATAATCCTTATATACTGCATTTGCCCATTGATTGAGCTTAGCCGGTGTATAGTTTGCAGCAACATCATTATCATTCCACTCGCCCTTTTGGTCGAAGAAATAATAATAGTTGTTATCAAAGTTAGCGCCGTGACCCTTATCAAATCCATCATTTACGTGAAGGAGTTTGACTGTACCCTTGAGAACTGTATCCCAAGCAAGGTCAAGAGCTCTGTAACTGAAATCAAAAAGATTATCGGTTGCCTTAAGTGTTACCTTTGTGGTTGATGCTGTTGCATAACCGTTTTCGTCAGGAGCACCGTAAGCAAAGAGAAGAACGTTAAGAGGATTACCCTCATCATCTTTAAATTCATCTGAATATATAAGGTTAGGGTCATAACCAAGCTTTGCAGCTGCAGTAGCATAGTCAGAACCGCTTGCCTTCATTTCAGCTTTAATCTTCAAATAACGTGTAGCCGATGTATCCTGAATTGCTGTTTGCGAATCAGCATCTGTGTATTCTTGATTATATGTAACAAGTACACTAATCTTATCAAGAAGCTCTGTTGTGAGTTTATTAATAAGCTGATCATCATAAACCCATGTTGCAGTACCGTTCTTGAAATTATTAATTTCCTCTTCTGTATACCAATTAGTATATTGGAAAATAAGGTTTTGAGCAACATTGTATACTAAGTTAGTCTTATACTTCGTATCTGTAAAGCCCAAAAGATTACCTACAATCTTATATACGTCAAGGTTTGCAACGTTACCGAGAGTACCGAGAGTAAAGTTACCTCTAAGCACCTGGCCTAAAATATCAGAGCCGTTATAGTCGCAAGAAAGGTTTTGTAAAATACCGATTACGCTTCTTAAAATATCAGTTGAAGATGCAGTTTCTCTTGTAATATTCCAATCCTTAGTAGCAACAGCCTTAAAGTTAAGGTTGCCGGCATCACCGAGTAAGTTACCATATGAGTTAAGAAGATCAGCGACACCCCTAAGTGTATAGAAAAGTTCATCAACACTGTGAGTACGTACCGGAATGTCTTTTTTAACAAGACCAAAAGCATTAAGCTTAAGTGTACGGCTGTTGCTGTCCCATGTGATATACTGGGTAATACTTGAAGGAAGGTTTTCAAGAAGCTTATCAATCTGCGGACCGTATTGGGCAAGCATCAAATCAGCATAGTCAAGTAAAGCTGTAGCTACCTGTTCATCGGAAAGAATAGCCCACGCCAAATCGTTATATTCGATTGACTCGTCGGCATACGTCTTTTCACTGCTCATAGTATCAGCATAAGCAGTTAAAGCACCGGTAAAGCAGGAAGCTGCCATAAGCACTGCCATAAATAATGCCAGAAGCTTATGTGAAAACTTTTTTGCCTTCGCTTTCATTTTTTACCTCCATTAAATTTAAAATTAATTGAATAATAAAGTGTTAACATATTGCGTGGGAGCCTGTCACAATCTCTGACCATCAGGCAATCTGAATTAGACTGAAGGTCGGCAAAGCCAAACCGTTGCACCAAAAACTGCGCAATACGTGCTTTAAACACATTATAATTATTACATAAGGCAACAAAAAAGTCAATAAAGACAAACGACAAATGATATTTTTGTAACAATGTCCAAAAAAGCAAACTTATTTTTGACACCTTGCACAAATTATTAACTAAAAGTTTACAATTTGTTTATAATTTGGCACCAAAAAACTCTTGATTTTCCGCAAGTAAAGCTGTGACACTTTACACAAAATTTACATTTGTAAAGATGTTCGCCTTTACAAATCGAACAGAATTTTACTCGACTTTATATGGATTATATTACGTTTTACAGTCAATTTTCTGTCGAATTGTGTTTGTTAGACTTTTTATGCCTTATTGTCTATTTTGCAACTCACTATCGTCAAAAATCAATGCTAAAATATGTGAAAATTCACAATAAATTCAAAATATGTTATAAAATTATTGACTTATAAGTTTTTATTTGTTATAAATATATTGTATTTGTTAATACGCGTGTGGATATCCTGCGCCTAAAAAGCAGTTTTTTGTGTAGAAACTGTGAACAAATACTGCTCGGCGCATTATCCAAAATGCGTTACCATACGACAAGTTCGTAAATCATATGTAAAGGAGAGAGAGATTTATATGAGAACGAGCAAAAAGATACTCAGCTTTTTCTTAGCTGTAGTAATGGTCGTGACCACATGCTCGGTTGGATTTACTGCGTTCGCCAAGAGTAATGACAACCCGCTTTGGAAAACGACAAGTGTTGACGCCGATTCGGCATTCGACACACTTAACAAATTGGCAGACCAGCTGCCTTCCCTTCTCATGGGCATTGAGGCAATAAGCAAGCCTGTTTATGAAAAGGGCGCTAAAAAGTTAGGTAAGACCGCAGCGGAACTTACCAACAAAGAAAAAGAGCAAATCGCAAGTGAAACAACACTTCAGGATTTACTCGGCGTATTGCAGCCGACTCTTATCGGCGCACTTGCAAAGACAAGCCAGTCAGACTTTGTAACAAGTTATATTCAGAAAGGTATGGGTAATCCCGAAGATTATAACTACTTAAGCGGTTCAACGGGCGCAATTGATTATTTTTCACTTACTGCCCTTTGCTTAAAGTACAAAGACAACAAAGACTTATCTAAAGACACGAGAAATCAGCTTGACGAATGGTTATACGGTAAAGAAAGCGAACGTACCGTTTCAGGCTACAATGCCGCAGGTCAAACTATCAAGTTCTCAACAAACAGCCTTTGGTATTTAGCCGACCTTTATGCTCAAAAGATAAAGGAAGGTACAGACAGTGATAAGGTAGAAGCAATTGCTAAACGTTATACCGAAGCTGTAAAAAGCGGTGCTGTTGAAACAGTTAAGCTTAACGGCGAAGCTATCGGTGACACTTATGATACTGCCACACTTTACCAGTTGAAGAACTTTGATTTTAAGCTCACAGCTGATGAGCAAGCCGTTGTTAACAACTATATGGGCACACTTAACATTAAGTATGCAACATACGGTATCAACGTTAAGCTTAACGATTTGGCTGACGTTATTTACTACGACTTCGGTGTCGGTCAGAGCTTCATCTCAGCAAGCGAATTTATCAGATTGATAAGCGACGGCGGTGCAACATTTAACCAAACAGTTGACAGCACATCACTTTATCAGGTTCCTATGACATTTAACGGCTTCACAGTAAGCGACACTGAAAACAATGTTTATGACACTGTTAAGGAAATCGCAAGAAAAGCTGTTGCCGCTAAATTAGGAGTTGCCGAAGATGCTTCTTTCGAGACTCTTGCACAAAAAGAGGGCATGACAACAGATTACCAAATTGAGTCATATACCGAATATGTAGTAGGCAACACTATTGAGACTGATTTGTGCAAAAAAGCACTTATGAACGGTAATGTCGACACAACCACTTCTCCGTATTACACTGATATACTTAAGGGTATGGTTGTACGTTTCGGTAATAACGGAAACGGCGTTGACCTCAACAAGCTTAATTCCGAAATCAATGCTAAGCTTCCAAAAGGATATGACGCAAATTGGCAAGAGGGCGACAGTTTCTTCATCAGCGATGACGAACTTACTCAGTTGCGTGCATTCTTCTCCAGCGTCGGCGGTGCAAACGCCACCACTAATGTTGTAACAAACTACTTTAAGGACGGCGAAGTTACCTTTAACGATAAATATGCCGACAAAAAGAACAAGACAGTCATTGTTCCTGCTTCACTTAAAGGCAGTTACACTTCAGAGTTCTGGTCTCTTATTGCAGCTAACCAAAAAAAGAATTCAACAAATTACAATAATTTGTTAGGTTCATTTGGCGGCTTTGCTAAAAACCGTTCACATATTGACAAAACAAAATACTTGCCTGTTAATTCACTTGTTGATGCTTCACGTTCAGACCCGGGTGTCGGCATTAACGCACTTAAGTCTGACTCTGTAACTAATTCAAATAATTACAGCAAGCCATTAATCAACGAATGGGTTGCAGCTTCTTACGACTACATTGTTACTAAGATTGCATCTGAATACTTAGGCGTTGATACAAACGACCTTGGCACAGATAGCACCACTTATACATACAGCTATAAGTATTCTTTCAAATTCCTTCTTAACGTTCAACTCGTACTTGATGATATTGTAAAGAAAAAAGCTTCTCAAACTTCAGGTATCGTTCTTACCGACGCTCAAAAGGAAATTCTCAACGGTAAAAATGTTGACCTTACAGGTTCGGCAGGTACCGAGATTACAAACCTTATTCTCAACAACACAATCGGCGATATCGTTGACCCAAGTACAGATATCGGTAAAACGGTTGACGCTGTGCTTAAGTCACTTCTTAAGACCAACGTAAATCTTAAGGACGCTCTTACCGATGTTTGGAAGAATCTTGTTAACGACCCGATTAAGACAGTCGTAAACCTTCTTCCTTTACTTACAGTAGTAATTAACGAGCTTCTTGAGCCTATTCTTTTCTCTGAAATCGGCAATTCGCAAAGAAATAACCAAGAAGGCTTCCTCTATTCTGTTATTGACCTTATTGAGCCACTCAAAAATATGACTGCAGACACCGGCTCATACATCGGTATCAGTCAGCTTGCTTGGGACCTCAACGCTATGCTTCCTCAGCTTATGCATTGGCTCCAGAGAGATGGCAAGTTTGAGGAATTCGGCGGTACTTATTGGAACGGCGGTAATGAGAAAACAGGCTACATTTCAGAATCTTCTGACGATACCTTTGTAACTAAGAACTTCTCAGCCGGCGACATTATCGCAACTCCTGACTACGTACTTAAGTATGACAAGGTTGTCGACAGCTACGGCAAAGCAATCACATACACAAAGAACAGCGACGGTTCTTATACCTATTCTTATAATGGCGTAAGCGGTTCTCTTGCAGATGTACTTGCTAACGTTTCAAGCACTACTAAGTTTAACGTTAAATACACATATGAAGCAGGCGTACCTAAGATTACAGGTATTTACATTGCCGATAAGGCTCTCAAGTATGCTAAGCTCAGCGACCTTGAGGGTATCCTTAAGAAAGCAATCACAGCTTCAAACGGACAGGTTGGCGCAGGTCTTTATGAATTGGTAACAGAAATAGCAGGCCTCTTCACTACTGCAGTTGACACATACGTTAGCACTCCTAAGTACAGAGACCAGGTTAAGGGCCATGATGACGGAGGAAAAGTCATCAACTCAGGTCTTAACAACCTTATGGTTGCAATTCCTCAGCTCTTTGACATTATGGAAAACCTTGCAGCTGACAAATACGGCGTAAGCAAGGATGCATGGACATATTGCTACAAGGGCAAGATTGTTACGGATTCAAACGGCGCAGTAAGCAACTCTAAGATGACAGAGTTCAAGGATTTTGCCGCTAATCCAAACCCAACAAAGATTTTTGACTGCTTTGTAGGTGTATTCGTAGAGGATTGGCTTGACGCTATTCTCGGTCTTGTAAACAATGTAATAAGCTCTAAGGGCAGTGAATTTGAAAAGAACCTTCCTATTATTACAGGTCTTCTCAATTCAGTAGGCGGTTTCACCGAAACAAGTGCTCTTACAGACCTTTTCAACAGTATCTTCCAGATTACACGTGACAGCAAGTACAGCTTCACATTTGAACCGCAATCAAGCGGATTTGTAGGTCTTGACAGAGATAACGCTTACTTCCTTATTACTAATGTAAGCAAGCTTGTTGACGTTGTTAAGGCACTTATCAATTCATTCAAGTCAAATAACAACAATAACAACAATAATAACAATAACAATAATTCTTCATCACCTGCCACTACACAGGCAGTTGCAACTCCTAACTCTTCAGTTGATATTTCAGCACATAAGAGCAGCGATATGAAGAACGTTGATAACACAATAGCTAAGCTTGATAAAACATTGTCATCTCTCCTTACGGATTCAAGCGTAAACGGCTATTCAATCAACAAAACAAGTAACATTATTGTCGGCGTAATTTCATTACTTTCAAATTACATTGGTGCAAATGCATCAAACGCAACAATTGATTTACTTAATACCTATTTATATTATCTTAATGGCGAGGATGCACGTACTCCTGATTCAAATGGTAACGTTAATCCTAAGGATATCTACACAAACGAAGGTCTTACAACAGTAGTAGTAAGAACCTATGCTCTCGTCGAAACACTTGTTGCAGGACTTACAGACAAGTATGCATACTCTTATACATATAATAATGGTACTGCCGACGTGACAGCAAAATACAATCTTATCAGTGAAGCAGTCAACGGACTTATTTCTCCTGACTCATTATCTGTAAGAATTAAGGACACAGGCATTAAGAACGCAAGCAAGAAGCTTTCTAAGCTTGACAGTTGGAGTGACGCAGTTAATGACAACGGTACTCTTAACGTAAGCATTAATTGGGGCATCACAGCAGGCAACAGAGATGAATTTATGACAGGTCTTTCAACCTCACTCAGACTTCTCACCTCTATCCTCGGCGTAGTTCTTATTGATACAGGCATTTATGAAAATGCTCTCTACCCTGTTCTTAATACAATAGCTCAAAAGACAGGCATCACAGTTGATACTCCTACTAAGTTTGCTGATAAGAGCAATCCATACCGTGACGAAGTATTCACCGGTATTGTTAATCCAATAGTTTCACTTCTTGACAAGTTCCTTGAAAAGCCTGCAACAACATTGCTCAATCTTGTGTCGGCTATCGGCGTTGTATTAGACGATACAACAACTCCTACACTTGCTTCTGTTGTTTCAAGCGCAGTTAAGGCTATTGCAAACGAGCTCAACGGCGCAGCTAACATTCTTAAGATTAAGAGTGATAAGCTTGGTGCCGCATCACCGTCACTTGCAGCGCTGCTTGAAGGTATCGTTTCTAAGACGTTCGGTGATTTAATCACAGTTAACGACAAGCAAGAGCTTGGACTTAAGGTTAAGGGCTATGCTCTTTCAGGCAACAACATTATTCCTATTATTAATACCCTTCTTGCAAAGACAGGTATTAAACTTAACAACATTAATTGGAACAAGCTTGGCAAGACAACAACTCCTGCTCAAACACTTGTATACGTACTCGATTATGTTGTTGAATTTGTAAAGACAAATCATAACCTTTCCACAATCATCGGTTTGATTATGGGCAACAACAAGGTAAGCTCAGGCGTTAAGAAGCTCATCAAGTATATCGAAACAGGTAAGCTTGACGGTATGGGACTTCTTAAGATTGTAGGCAAGCTTCTCGACTTCACACAGTCACCTACAGAAGTTTATTGGGCTTACAGCAAATACAAGGGAACTTCATTAAAGTTCAAGTACCCTGACGGTATTTCTTCTTATGATGCTGAATCTGCTATCACCCAGCTTGACAGTGCAGTTGACGCAGTTATGGCTCTTCTCACTAACTTTGGCGTAGTTGATGCATCAAATCTTAAGGGTGTTGTAAGCGGTTTGGTATTTACAAACGCTAACCTCACTTCACTTGCTAAGGCACTTTACGGTGCACTTGACAAAAAGACTATTTCACCTTATCTCAATATGGCAGGCATTACTGTTTCACCTAAGGGCGTTGCAGGCTTACTTATGGATAAGAGCTATGGTAAAACTTATTCTTCAGCAGCTAAAACCCTCAAGAAGGTTAAGAGCTGGAAGAAAGTTAAAACAATCAACTGGGGCTTCAAGGATGGCTCCGCAAAGGCTGAGCAGGGCTTCGTACATGCACTCGTTGCAATTCTTCGTCCTCTCAACAGTGTTCTCAACGTATTCCTTAATGAAGGAAAGATTGACCTTAGCAATATCACAATTGCAAAGGCTTCAACATCTCTTGATATTAAGGGAAGCGACGGCAAGGTAGCAAGCAAGATTGCTCTTACCTATGAGCTTAAGAACGGTGTTCTTACTCTTACAGCTAAGGATTCAATGAATGCCGACTCTAAGCTTTCAACAATTAAGCTTGACCTTAACGCACTCAATGTCGGCGTAAACGGCATTAACGGCTATGAAGGTGCAATCATTCCTCTTCTTGATGTTCTTCAGGTAAGCAACAGCAAGATTAAGACATTTGCACAGTATCAGAAGGATTGCAAGAAGGCTAAGGATAACGTACTTCTTGATGTTCTTAATCCTCTTATGAGCTTTGTTGACCAAGTTCTCGACAAGCCATTTGAAACAATTACATCAGTTCTTCCTAACCTTGCATACTTCATTGATAACAACGGTATCGGCCAGCTTCTTGATAATCTCCTTGCTCCGATTACAAACATTGTTAAAACTGCTAAGTCAGCAGGTTTAGACGTTGATAAGATTATTTCAGCGGTACTTGGCAAGGACCTCGGCAAGTATTTAACAAGCTTGCTTAAGGTTAGGGGCGTTAAGCTTAACATTAAGCTTGCAGACCTCAAGTCTTGCAACATTCAGGACATCGTTGTTCCGCTTATTAACAGCTTACTTAAGAAAACAGGCATCAAGCTTCCTGATTTCAAGTGGTCAACAATCGCTGCTCACGGCAAGGTTGTAACCTCTAAGTCGCATGCTAAGAATGCCGAAGGCAAGTTCACTAATAAGGAAGTAATTGCTGACAAGGGCGAGGTTCTCGTTGCAGTTCTCCGCTATGTGGCAGACACTCTTATTAAGAACGCTAAACCAATCAAATCACTTGTTTCTTCAATTGGTGCTATTAAGAAGAACAGTATGCTCAAGTCAATCATCTCAAGTGTATTCACTACAATCAGCATGGCTGAAAAAGATGATATCGTTCGTGCAGTATTCTACTTCTTAACAGGCGAACCTACTAATGCATTCTGGGATTACACCGCATATAAGACAGGCTCATTCGACTTCTCATATCCTAAGGGCGTAGACGTTGACTTCCTTAAGAATCTTCCTCCTATGCTTGACGGTCTTGTTGGCAGTTTAATTAAAGGCGGTCTTAACAACTTAATCAGCGGCCTCCTCTTCAAGGATGACATTGTTAACTCACTTCTCACCGGTCTTTACGGTGCAGTTGAAAAGGTTAAGGTTGGCGACGGCTCACTCGTTTCCCTCCTTGCACAAACAGGTATCGACTTCTCAACAAGTAATGTTGCTAAGCTCCTTACAGACGAAACTTACGGCAAAACTTATTCAGCTAATGCAAGCGTAATCGCTAAGGCTGGTTCTTGGTCAAAGGTTAATACATCAGCTCTTAAGTGGGGCGTTAAGGACAGAGATACATTCTTCCATGCACTCGTTGCAGTTCTTCGTCCTGTATTCGGCGTACTTGATGTACTTCTTAATGACGCATACCTCGGTCTTTTCGATATCGTAAGAATCCCTGGTTCTAACGGTTATACATCATCAATCGTTCCTCTTATGGAAGCATTCTCAATGTATAACGTTAAGACTCAGTATCAGTACAGAGAAGATATGAAGAAAGCTTATGATAATGTTCTTCTTGACATTATCAATCCTATCTGGGATAAGGTTGAGGATATTCTCAATGCTCCTCTCGAAACATTATTTGAAATGCTTCCAAACCTTGCACTCTTCATCGGTAATAACGGACTTTGCCAGATTCTTGACAATCTCCTCACTCCTATCTCTGCACTTATAGACGCTGTCAAGCCTGTAGTTGACCTCAACACTCTCTTACCTGCCCTTCTTAAGGCACTTAAGGTTGACCTTAACTCTCTCCTCGGCAAGATTGGCGTATCAAACTTCAAGCTTGATATCTATGATATTAACGCAACACTTAAGCCGCTCCTCGGCGCTGACGCTATCGTTCCTCTTCTTAATAACATTCTTGGAATGATTAAGATTAAGGGCACACCGCTTGGAATTAAGCTTAACGACATTAATTGGTTACAGCTTGCAAGCCACGGTAAGGTAATTACCGACGCATCACAGGCTGCTACCTACGGCACAAGAATTTACGTTAAGGGTAACTCTTCAGAAACTCTCATCGCAGTTCTCAGCTACTTAATCGAAACTGTAAACGCAGGCGACAACTTCAAGAAGATTAGTTCACTTGTAACCGGTCTTGTTGGCGGCAACGAAACAGTTTCAGGTGTTGTAGACCAGGTACTTCCTGTTCTTAAGGGTGATACCGATACGGTTATTGCTTCACTTGTTGATTTACTTCAGACAATGTCATAAACCTAAATCTGCAAACCGAATAAAAAATAAAAACGGGCAACTCTTCGGAGTTGTCCGTTTTGCTTTATATTAAATATCATTTTTCACGTTTTTATAATAAAATTCTTGTATTACAATATAAAATAAGATATAATAAATACGAATTATATCTTTTACTTGGTGGTGATGTTATGTTTCTCGGCAAAACAGCCCAAGGAAGAGTTGTTAAAACTATTAATTCTGTCGATGAGAACGGTTATGTATATCCATTAAACTTAGTTCAAATCAAGGGATACAAAAACCGTTACGCTTTTGTTATGGGAGTGACTCACACGGTTTGCAATTTCGACGGACGAATTATAGCAGCACTCGTTCCTAAAGACCCGGAGAACACGGATTTAAAAACTATTTGGATTATGGCGTCAAGAAGTTCACGCTACATTAATCAAGACATTTATCAATACATTGATGTTAAAAAAGATTTTCCCGAATATGAACTTGTCTGCTACTACGAATCAAGCGCAGGCGCAGTAGTATACAGGAGTATTAAAGGCAAGCTTCGCTTTTTGCTTATAAAAAATAAGCGCTCAGCGAATTGGGGCTTTCCGAAAGGTCACCTCGAAATGGGTGAAACAAAATACGACGCAGCAAGAAGAGAAGTTCTTGAAGAAACGGGGCTTCACATTAAAATTCATCTCGGCTACGAGGGTATATCGAAATATACGCTTCGCAATAATGTTGACAAAAAAGTTTCTATATTCGTTGCAACGACAGACGATTTAAAAACAACAATGCAAGAGGAGGAAATTGACGATTACAGATGGCTTGCGTATGACCAGGCTATGGGCCACCTCTCATTTGAAAATGATAAAAAAATACTGAGGGAAGCCGTTGATTTTCTCATTAAGCAAAAGCTTATTGTAAATAAAAACACTCCCACTGCGCAAGCTATTGACAGAGAAATCGAACTTAAAGAGCAAGAGCGCAAGGAAAGAATAGCCGAGTACAGGCGCCAAAAATGGATTGAACAGCAAAACAAACTCAGGGCTCAACGCTATTATGAAAAACACAAAGAGGAAATTGTGCGCCAAAAAATAATAAAAAAGAGAAAAAGAAATCAGGAAAAAAAGCGACTTCAAAATGCGGCAAACAATAACGTTAATGCTCAAAACAAAAATAACGAGTCGCAATCAAATGCAGATAAAAAGCAAAATACAACAACCGACAAAAAGGAGAACTGATATATGGTACAGGAACTTTGCAGAAACTTACAAGAGTTTTTAACAGCGCACGGAATACCCGATTGGCTTGTTGTGTTTATTATTTCACTCTGCCCTATCTTGGAATGCAGGCTCGGAATGTTTACAGCCATTGTGCTTTTGCAAATGAATCCTTTTGTAGGATTTATTATCAGCTTTTTAGGTAACATTTTACCTATACCGTTCATACTTTTATTAATCAATTGGATTTTCGATTTATTAAAAAAAGTTCCCGGAATAAACAAGTTTGTTTATTGGCTTGAGGACAAAACGCTTAAAAAGCGAGATAAAATTGATAAATACGGAATTTGGGGGCTTTTGATTTTCGTTGCAATACCGCTTCCGGGTACAGGTGGCTGGACAGGTGCACTTCTTGCATCTCTTCTCCATCTTGATAAGAAAAAGAGCTTTTTTGTGATTTCGCTCGGTGTATTTATTGCCGGACTTATTATGACTGTTTTAAGTCTTGTTGTCGGCAACGCAGTTTTCAACTGATATGGATAAGGAATATGAGGTTTTAATTGACCTTTGCCGCCACTATTTAAACGGCGACAAATTTATTTTCGATACAGACGTTAATTATAAAAAATTGTTTTTATATGCAAAGGGGCATAACCTTTTAGGTATATTGCACTGTGCACTTTTAAATGCAAAGAATAAAAGCGATTTACCCGAAAGCTTCTTAAATGCGCTTGAAAATAAATTTTTTGATTTAATTTTCCTTTCAAACGCTCAGATTAATATGCTGGAAGAGGTTAAAACGCTTTTTGCGTCGGCTCAGTGCCCGTATATCACGTTTAAAGGCGCAATACTTAGAGAATACTATCCCGTGCCTGAAAGCCGTGCTATGGGCGATATAGACGTTCTAATCAAGGCTGAGGACAGGGACAAGATTAAAAAATTGCTTATATCTAACGGTTTTGACTGTGTTAAGGAAAACGGGCCGGTTTATAACTATGTTAAAAACGGTGTTCTGTTTGAGGTGCACACAAAGCTTATAAGCTGTTATGATACCGAGCCGTTTTGCAGCGCTTTTGATTATGCAAAATTTGACGGCTTTGACGGAAAATTTGACGACAGCTTTCATTTTGCATATTTGATTGCCCACATGGCGCACCATTTCAAATTCTACGGAGCAGGAATTAAGCTTATTCTTGATTTAGCCGTAATGCTAAAAACTGCAAGTATTGATATTCAAAAGGTGTTTGAATATTTAAGCGCAGTTGAACTTGAAAAATTCGGTAAAACCGTTTTGTCCGTTTGCCACAACTTTTTCGGCGAAGGTTATGACTACGCAATTGATACGAAAAATGTTGAAAAATACCTTTGCGCCTGCGGTGCATTCGGCAATGAGAATGAAAACAAGGGCGTTACCGTTGCAAGGAGAGAGCTTGAAGAAGGGAAAAAATATTCGCCCTTTATGGCGAAACTCAGGCTTCTCTTTCCGCCTTATAAAAAGCTTAAAGAAATTGATTATATCAAATTTATCGACGGAAGACCTTGGCTTATTTTATATGCTTGGATTTATCGAATAATTTACAATTTTAAAAACAGAAAAGAATTTACGTTAAATGCAGTAAATTCACTTGATGATGAAAATACGCAGGCTTTGGCTCAAAAGGAGTTGGAGCTTTTTAAGGAGATTGGTTTATAATGAAATATCTTGCTATAATTTTAGTTGCCGTTTTGGCAATATTGATTGTTGTGTTCATTTCTTGGTTTTTAAATATGAAAGCAAACGGCAAATGTCCGCTTTGCGCCTTGAAAAAAATATTTATCCCGACTAAGCTTACAATTGATATAAGCGAGGACGAAGAATATTCTGAAAATAAGGTTGCTCAAACTCCGCCTATGGGCTGGTCAAGCTGGAATACCTTTAGGAACAATATTGACCAGGATATTATTATGCAAACTGCCCACGCTATGAAAGACAGCGGACTTGCAAATGCAGGATATGAATTTATTAACCTTGACGATTGCTGGCAAAGCTCCCTTCGTGACAGTGACGGAAAGCTTCAGGGCGATCTCGGCACATTCAGCCGTGGTATCCCTAAGCTTATTAAGGATATTAACGCACTCGACTTAAAGGTTGGTCTTTATTCTTCTAACGGTACTCTCACCTGTGAGGACCTCCCTGCCTCTCTCGGCAACGAAAGGCTTGACGCTAAAACAATTGCGTCTTGGGGCTGTGAATTTTTTAAATACGATTTTTGCCATCATAACAGAATCAGCGGTGACTGCCCTGCAATTGAGCATATTGTAATTACCAAGCCAAAAAGCGCTTTTGAAATTGATTTAAGGCCGGAAGACGCAGAGTTTACCGGAAGAGCAAAGATTATCAAAATGTCTGACGTGCCGAGCAAAAAAGCAATCGGATTTATCAGCCACGGCTCAGGCTCTGCAAGCTTTAATTTTGACGCAGACGAAAAGGGTGAATACGTATTAACCTTTGTTTTTCACAAGTCAATGGCTAAAAAGAAGCAGTATATGCAAATTCATATTAACGGCAAAATGTATGAAATTTTCTTCCCTGAAACTAAGGGCTTCAGTCCTTTAGGCAGGCAACAAATTATTGTTGAGCTTAAAGAGGGCACCAACAATATGACAATCAAAAACCCTGTAGCAACTGCGATTGACTCGTCATATATTCAGTATAAGCGTATGGGTGACGCTCTTAAGGAAGCAAGCTCAATGTGGGCCAAGGTTACACATTCAGAAGAAAAGCCAATCACATATTCCATTTGCGAATGGGGCATGGCTCGCCCTTATCTTTGGGGTGCTAAAGCAGGCTCAATGTGGCGCACAACGCCCGATATAGCTCCAAATTGGAGAAGCATAACTATGATATATAACCGCACCTTGAAGCTTTATAAGCACTCAGGACCGGGCCATTGGAACGACCCTGATATGCTTGAGGTCGGCAACGGAAAGCTTGACGATAACGAAAACAGAGCGCATTTCTCGCTTTGGTGTATGCTTGCCGCTCCGCTTATGCTTGGCAACGATATCAGAAGCTTTGTATCAAACGGTATGCCCGATAAGGATAATGAAACGCTTAAAATTGTTACTAACAAACATATGATTGCAGTTGACCAGGATTCACTCGGCAAGAGTGCTAAGAGAATCAAAAAGGAAAGCGGTATTGATATTATTGCCCGTCCGCTTTCAAACGGCGATGTTGCGCTTTGTTTATTCAATACTGCTTCTTCCACAAAAAGCGTCAATTTCAAGCTTGATGACCTTACTAAAGACCCATACTTAGGTATTGAGGAATCTCCGTCGGGTTATGAACTTCACGATTTGTGGACAGATGAACGCTCAACAGGAACTACCATTAATGCAACAATTCCTAAACATTCGACTGTAGTATACAGAGTTAAGCCGACAATATAACAATATAAACATAAATATAAGATAAAAAATAAGGATTAGATATGCGTAAATTAATACGAATATCTAATCCTTTTATTATTGTATTTACTTATTTAATAAGTGATACACCTGTCATTTCAGCAGGCTTGTCAAGTCCGAGCATTTGAAGCATTGTAGGAGCGATGTCGCAAAGCTTGCCGCCGTCACGAAGTTCAACGCCCTCGCCGCAGTTTACTGCAACAAACGGAACAGGGTTAGTTGTGTGAGCTGTGAACGGCTCGCCGTTTTCGTCAAGCATCTTATCAGCATTGCCGTGGTCGGCAGTGATAAAGAGATTACCGTTCATTTCTATAACAGCCTTTGCAAGTGAGCCAACACAAGCGTCAACAGTTTCAACAGCCTTGATTGCCGCAGGGATAATACCTGTATGGCCAACCATATCGCAGTTAGCAAAGTTTACGATAATAGCGTCATATTTGCCGCTTCTTACTGCCGCATTAAGCTTTTCCGATACCTCAGGAGCGCTCATTTCAGGCATAAGGTCAAATGTGGAAATCTTAGGAGAAGCAACAAGGATTCTGTCCTCACCCTCATACTGCTTTTCCTCGCCGCCGTTGAAGAAGAAAGTTACGTGAGCATACTTTTGAGTTTCTGCAATACGAAGCTGAGTCATACCGTGCTTTGAAATATATTCACCAAAGGTATTAACAAGAGTTTCAGGGCCGAATGCAACCTCGACGTTTGGCATCTCGGCATCATACTGAGTCATACATACATAGTAAAGCTTGAAAAAGCCGTTCTTTCTCTCAAAGCCGTCAAAATCAGGGTCAACAAATGTACGTGTAATCTCTCTTGCACGGTCAGGGCGGAAGTTAAAGAAGATAACGCTGTCGTCAGCCTTAACTCTGCCCTCGCTGCCGCCGATAACGGTAGGAAGCACAAATTCATCTGTAAGGTGCTTGCCGTCCTCGTCAACAGTTTCATAAGAAGCCTTAACCGCCTCAACTGCATTGTCAGCCTGAATGCCCTCGCCATAAACGATAGCGGCATAAGCCTTTTCAACTCTGTCCCAAATATTGTCACGGTCCATAGCGTAAAATCTGCCCATTACGGAAGCGATTTTACCTACGCCTATTTCCTTCATTTTATCCTCAAGTTCATTGAGATATTCAACAGCAGATGAAGGTGGGACGTCACGGCCGTCAAGAAGAGCGTGAACGTAAACATTCTCTACACCGTTATTTTTAGCCATTTGAAGAAGATGATAAAGATGCTCCGAATGAGAATGAACACCACCTGGTGAAACAAGACCGATAAGGTGAAGAGCCTTGCCCTTAGCATTATCCATAGCGCCCTTAAGAGCAGGATTTTTTTCAGCATCGCCGTCCTCAAATGCCTTTGTAATTCTTGTGAGCGGCTGATATACAACTCTGCCGGCACCGATATTTGTGTGGCCTACTTCAGAGTTGCCCATCTGACCGTCAGGAAGACCTACATCAAGTCCGCTTGCTCCGATATAAGTCATTGGATATTCAGCCATAAGCTTATCAAGGTTAGGCTTTTTTGCCATAGCGATTGCATTGCCGTAATCGCTGTCATTCTTGCCGTAACCGTCCATTATACATAATACAACAGGTTTTTTCATTAGTATTCCTCCATATTGTTTTTCACAAAAAGTGGGTATGCCGAAACACACCCACCCAAAATTTGTTTAATTATTTGCTTGCAGCCTTAACGATAATTGAGAAGTCCTCAGCCTTAAGTGAAGCGCCGCCGATAAGTCCGCCGTCAACGTTTACTTTTGAAGTAAGCTCATCAGCATTCTTAGCGTTCATTGAGCCGCCGTACTGAATTGTTACTGTTTCTGCAACATCAGCACCGTAAGCCTCTGCAATAGCTGCACGAACATATCCGTTACCCTCGTCAGCCTGGTCAGCAGTAGCAGTCTTGCCTGTACCGATTGCCCAGATTGGCTCGTAAGCGATTACAACATTTTTAAGCTGGTCAGCTGTTACATTTGTAAGTGCCATCTTTGTTTGATACTTAAGAAGTGTTTCTGTATAACCAAGCTCTCTCTGCTCAAGAGTTTCACCAACGCAGATGATTGGCTTCAAGCCTTTTTCAAGAGCCTTAAGAGTTCTGAGATTTACTGTTTGGTCTGTTTCGCCGAAGTATGTTCTTCTCTCGCTGTGACCGATTACAACGTATTCAACGCCAAGCTCAACGAGCATATCAGCTGAAACCTCACCTGTAAAAGCACCGCTGTCCTTAAAGTGAACATTCTCTGCACCGATTTTAATATTAGAGCCTTTAGCAGCTTCAACTGCGGCAGGAACATCTACGAAAGGAACGCAAAGAACAACCTCGCAATCAGCATCGGCAACAAGCGGCTTCATCTCATTGATGAGAGCAGTTGTCTGTGCAGGAGTATTGTTCATTTTCCAGTTACCGGCAATAATTGCCTTACGAAGAGTCTTATTCATAATAGTTACCTCTTTAAAATATTTTTGGTATAAGGCGACCAATGGTCGCCCCTACGATTATTGATAAATACGGGCACGGTTATGCCTGCTTATTTGCGACATTCAAAATTATTTGTCTTGGAGTGCGCAGATACCAGGAAGGTCTTTACCCTCAAGGAATTCAAGTGATGCACCGCCGCCGGTTGAAATGTGGCTCATCTTATCTGCAAAGCCAAGCTTTGTTACAGCTGCAACCGAGTCACCGCCGCCGATGATTGAAATAGCGCCTGAATCAGCAACTGCCTTAGCAACGCTGATTGTGCCTGCTGCAAAGTTATCCCATTCTGAAACGCCCATAGGACCATTCCAAATTACTGTGCCTGCGCCCTTAATAGCGTTTGCAAAAACTTCCTGAGTCTTAGGGCCAATATCAAGACCCATCCAGCCGTCAGGAATATCGTCACTGCTTACTACCTTAGCCTCAGTATGCTCGTCATATTCCTTACCAACCTTGTTATCAACAGGAATAAGGAACTTAACGCCCTTATCCTCAGCCTTCTTCATCATTTCGCCTGCTTTTTCAACCCAGTCAGCCTCAAGAAGAGAAGTACCGATGTTATGGCCGAGATACTTCATAAAGGTATAAGCCATACCGCCGCCGATAATGATTGTGTCACACTTATCAATAAGGTTTTCAATTACACCGATTTTGTCTGAAACCTTAGCACCGCCGAGAATTGCAACAAGAGGTCTCTTTGGATTAGCAAGAGCGCCACCCATAAACTTAATTTCCTTTTGAATAAGGTAACCGCAAACAGCAGGTAAATAAGCAGCAACACCTGTTGTTGAGCAATGCGCTCTATGAGCAGTACCGAATGCGTCGTTTACGAAAATATCGGCAAGAGAAGCAAGTTCCTTAGAGAAATTCTCCTCGTTCTTCGTTTCTTCTGCTCTGTATCTAACGTTTTCAAGGAGCATAACCTCGCCGTCCTTAAGCTCTGCTGCCATAGCCTTGGCATTAGGGCCTACAACCTCAGCATCTTCGGCAAGCTTAACCTCAACACCGAGATACTCCGAAAGTCTTTTTGCAACAGGAGCAAGGCTGAATTCAGGCTTATATTCTCCCTTAGGTCTGCCGAGGTGTGAGCAAAGTATAACCTTTGCACCGTGCTCCATCAAATACTTGATAGTAGGAAGAGCGGCAACAATTCTCTTGTCATTAGTGATTTCGCCGTCTTTAAGCGGAACGTTAAAGTCGCAACGAGCAAGAACTTTTTTGCCTTTTACATCAATGTCTTCAATAGTTTTTTTGTTTAATGCGTCCATTGTTTTTACCTCTCATATATTAATTATGATTATAAATATTTTTAACCGATAATAATTATATATTATTTTGACTTATAATGCAAGATATTATTACCATTTTGGCAATATACACAAGATTGTTTATTTTTTAACAATGTTTATGGACAAAATTGCGAAAAAACAGAAAAAAACCTCCCTTTTAAAGCAGGCAAAAGGGTTTATTTAATTTTTTTTGGCGCGGTTTAGCCACTTTATTGACAGTCTAAGGAGAACTGTTTAATTCAGTTCTCCTTTTTCTTTTGCATATTTTAATAATATATCTTTTTCATTTTCAAGTTTGCCGTCAATTACCATTTCCAAAACAGCAGAGAGAATATCCCCTATCTCCTTGCCCTTAAAGCCGAGATTTATCAAATCAAAGCCGTTAATTTTCAAATCCTTAACACTATAAGGCTCGGCATTTGCGATAATTTCATCAACAAGTGACTCGGTAGTAACAAGATTTTGCAGTTCCTCCCCTGTCATTTTGGGATTTTGACCGAGTTTATCGGCACGCTTAACCGCAATTAAGTCACGTAAACCCTGCTCGCCCAAACGGTTGAGCCATTTTTTTATATTTTTCTTTTTTGTTCCTATATGGATATCGTGGATTGGGATAATAAGCATCACCCTATCGTAAAGTTCATTTGAAATTTTAAAGCGTTTTAAAATCGGTGCGGCGAGGTCTGCGCTGATTTTTTGATGCCCCTTAAAGTGGTCAACTCCGTTACCGTCGGTAGTTTTTGCAAAGGGTTTGCCGATATCGTGAAGAAGCATAGTAAGCCTAAGCGAAAGCAGCCTCGGCGCTTGCTCAACTGTTTTTGCAGTATGAGTATAGACGTCAAAAATATGCCAAACAGTATTTTGCCCGCAGGTAAAAATCGGTACAAGTTCGGGAATTATCACGCCTATAATTTCTTTATACTCGGTTAAAACATCAAAAACATTATCGCCCAAAAGAAGTTTTGAAAGTTCGGTAAAAATTCTTTCAGCCGATACATTTTTTAAAAGTTCTTTATTTCTAAACAATGCGGCTTTGGTATTTTCCTCAATTTCAAAGCCGAGAGTTGAGGAAAAGCGAATGGCACGCATAATGCGGAGTGCATCCTCTTTAAATCTTTTATCAGGATTGCCGACAGCCTTAATTATTTTATTTTCTATATCATCTCTGCCGCCGAAAAGGTCAACAATTTCATCTTTATTAGGGTTATATGCAATTGCATTTATCGTAAAATCACGGCGTGACAAATCCTCGTCAATATTGCTTACAAAGCTGACATTTTCAGGGTGGCGGTTATCGATATACTCACCGTCTGTTCGATAAGTGGTGATTTCAAAATTATCGCCATAAAAAACAGCGGTAACTGTGCCGTGCTTAAGCCCCGTTTCAATATATTTGATATTATTTTCAACAAGTATTTTTTCAAGGTCACCGGGCTTTGCAGAAGTGGTTATATCAATATCGTCGCACTTTCTTTTCATAAAAAAGTCCCTGACGCATCCGCCTACCTGATAAGCCTCAAAGCCTGCATTTTCAATTGTTTCAATCAAGTAATTTGCTTTTTCAAAAATCGTCATATTGCACCCAAACAAAAAAATTATATAAATATTTTAGCACAAACAAAGCAATAATACAATTATGAAAAATTTTTACACTTATTTAATTGTTGCGCTGACGGGCGGAGCGGGATATTGCCTTATTGAAATACTCTACCGTGGCAGAACGCACTACTCAATGTTTTTCGCCGGTGCAATAGTATTATCATCATTTTATTATATAAATCAAAAATACGAAATGAGTTTTTGGCTCAAATGCTTGGTGGGAATGTTGATTATAACAGGGGTTGAGCTGCTCTTTGGATTGATATTTAATATCATACTAAAGGAGCACGTTTGGGATTATTCGGGTGTTCCGCTAAACTTTTTAGGTCAGGTCTGCGTACCGTTTTCACTTATATGGTTTGCCCTCTCCGGCGTAGCTTTCAAGGTGATAGATACGGTGCAAGAGAGTATAAAAATGTAAAAAAGCAGAAACTAAAATGTTTCTGCTTTTATGTTTAACTATAATAATTGTAATATTTCCGTACAGAATCCGGTGTATTTAACTGAATTTTATCGATATCATCAGCATTACAATAAAAAGAAGATAGGCTAAAAGTGTCAGTAATTACTGTTTCATCACCAACTTCTAAATCTTTAACATCGCTATATGGTATTTTGAACAATGGGTCGGATGTCCCGATTGATGTATAATCAAGTAATGTATTATTTTTACCATACAGATAATACAAAAAATAGCCAAAATATGGGCATCCATCGTCAGTAAAACCTGAAACACACTTGACAGTAAGCTCAATAGTTATATTATTGTCATCATCTATTGTTGTGTGTTGAGATACACCTTTTAATATCATTCCGTTACCAACATACATCTTATTAGGTGCTGAAAAATTTATATCCAATTGTCGTGTTGTTGGCTCTGTTGTTGTTTCAGTTGTTTCTTCCTCTGTAGTTTCTTCATATGTGTATTCTTCTGTCGATTCATCTGTTGAATCATCATAATAAGTGCAACCTGTAAAAGTAATCACTATCATAATAATTGACAACAATAAACAAATTAATTTTTTCATTGTATATTCTCCTTATAATATTTCCGTCCATTTTGAATAACTTTTACAATTTAATTTATTACTTCTTTTTTCATCTGTAAATCTGCTGTTTTGATTTTGACAAATACCATAATCATCTAAAATATCTATTTTAGGAATACCTTTTGCATCAAAAACCGGAATTCTGTTACCTATCCAAAATTCACAAGTTCCACAAATTTTTCTGTCTGTTTTACTTCTCATCATTTACCTCTTTTTTAGTTTATACTTTAATTGCACCTGTATAGGTGCAATTAAAGTATATCATACAGTTAAAATGAAGTCAAGGATTTTGTTCTTATATGAGTGCAAGGAGTATGACTTATGAATATCGAGTATGAAAAGAAATTCGGAAACAATATCAGAAGTATCAGAGAAAAGAAAAAAATGACGCAAGACACATTATCTGCTAAGCTACAACTTAGCGGTTGCGATATTACCCGTTCTGCTGTGGCTAAAATAGAGGTCGGGCAAAGGCACGTATATCCCGACGAGATAAAGTTAATCAAAGAAATTTTAAATACTACCTATGATGAATTATTTGATTTTTAGATAAAAAATTAGGCGACCAATGGTCGCCCCTACGATGTCGAAAAAAATTTCGTGTTTAACAAAACACATTAAACAAAAAACAAGCACAACCAAACGGTTGTGCTTGTTTCATTAAAGGTAAATTGTAAGGTTAAATTACTTGAGTTCAACCTTTGCGCCAGCCTCTTCGAGCTTAGCCTTGAGAGCTTCAGCGTCAGCAGTTGGAACTGCTTCCTTAACAGCCTTAGGAGCGTTATCAACGATTTCCTTAGCTTCCTTAAGGCCAAGACCTGTTGCTTCACGAACAGCCTTGATAACCTGAATCTTGTTTGCGCCTACTTCTGCAAGTACTACGTCAAACTCTGTCTTTTCGTCAGCTGCTGCTGCGCCACCCTCTGCAGGTGCTGCTACTGCTACTGCTGCTGCAGCGCTTACGCCGAATTCTTCTTCTACTGCTGATACGAGCTCTGAAAGCTCAAGAACTGTAAGAGTTTTAAGCTCTTCAACAATTGCTGTAACTTTTTCTGATGCCATTTTATTTTCCTCCGATTAAAGATTAATTTTAATTAAAATAGTTTTGATTTAATTATTCAGCTGTTTCTTCAGCCGGTGCTTCTGCAGGAGCTTCTGCTTCTTCTGCAGGTGCATCTTCCTTAGCTGCGCTCTCACAAGCCTCAACGCCGCCCTTATCAACAATAGCCTGTACTCCACGAGCAAAAGCTGCGATAGGTGCATTGAATACGCTGCAAACTGTAGCAAGGAGAACTTCTCTTGATGGAAGCTTAGCAAGAGCCATAAGCTTATCCATAGAGATTACTTCGCCGTCAAGATAACCGCTCTTAAGTGAGAAGTTGTCGTGTGAATCAGCGAACTTTTGAAGAATACGTGCTGATGCTACATAATCATCAGCCGCTGTTGCGATTGCTGTAGTACCTTCGAGAATATCTTCGAGACCTGCAAGACCTGCATCCTCAACTGCTCTGCCGAGGATTGTATTCTTAACTACTGTGTATTCAACACCTGCTTCACGAAGCTCCTTACGAAGCTTTGTGTCGTCTTCTACGTTGATACCCTTGTAGTCAACTACAACGCCGGCACAAGAATTTTTAATTCTCTCTGAAAGGTCAGCAACCATTTGCTTTTTTCTTTCAAGAACTGCTGTACTTGGCATTTAATTTACCTCCATTAATATTTGCCGTAAAAAATACGGACTTGAAGGCTGTTTAGCTATAACAAAAAAGTGCACTCCGAGAACCTCGGAATGCACGTAAAACATCAAAATAACAAATTGCTACTTGAATGTCCATTCCTCGGCAGGCGAAAACTTACGCCGTATCGGCACCTGCTGTCTTTGGCTGAACAGCTATTGTATTTTAACACAAGGATTGCTCCTTGTCAATACCTAAAATTACTCAGCACTTGCAACTGTGCCAACCTTGTTTGGGTTAATCTTAACACCAGGGCCCATTGTTGAAGCAACAGCTACTGACTTAATGTACTGACCCTTTGATGAAGCAGGCTTAGCCTTGATGATAGCGTCAAGAAGAGCATTGAAGTTTTCAAGAAGCTTATCAGTACCGAATGAAGCCTTGCCGATTGGGCAGTGAATAATGTTTGTTTTATCAAGACGGTATTCAATCTTACCTGCCTTAGCCTCCTGAACAGCCTTAGCTACGTCCATAGTAACTGTGCCTGCCTTAGGTGACGGCATAAGACCACGAGGACCGAGAACCTTACCTAAACGGCCAACGAAGCCCATCATATCAGGTGATGCGATAGCAACGTCGAAATCCATCCAGCCGCCCTGAATCTTTTGAACAAGGTCAGCATCGCCAACAACGTCAGCGCCTGCTTCTGTAGCAGCCTTAGCAAGATCGCCCTTAGCGAAAACAGCAACCTTGACATCCTTACCTGTACCGTTAGGAAGAATAACAGCGCCACGAACCTGCTGGTCAGCGTGACGTGAGTCAACACCTAAGCGAATATGAACTTCAACAGTTTCGTCAAACTTAGCTGTAGCTGTCTTTACTGTGAGGTCAAGAGCCTCTTTTGAATCATATAAATTTGAACGGTCAATAAGCTTTGCACCGTCTGTATATTTCTTTCCGTGTTTCATAATTAAATTACCTCCAGTGGTTAAATCGGATACTTCCTCCCACAAGGGAATTAGTCTTCTACTACTATACCCATGCTGCGTGCAGTGCCTGCAATCATTGACATTGCTGATTCAAGATTTGCTGCATTAAGGTCAGGCATCTTTGTTTCAGCGATTTTCTGTACGTCAGCCTTTGAGATGGTTGCTACCTTGTTCTTGTTAGGAACACCGGAAGCCTTATCAATACCGCAAGCTTTCTTAATAAGAACAGCTGCAGGCGGTGTCTTTGTTACAAATGTAAATGAACGGTCTTCATATACTGTGATTACTACAGGGATGATAAGACCTGCGTCATTCTTAGTTCTTTCGTTGAATTCCTTTGTGAATGACATAATGTTTACGCCGTGCTGACCGAGAGCCGGACCAACAGGTGGTGCCGGAGTAGCTTTGCCGGCAGGAATCTGAAGTTTAATTAAACCTACTACCTTCTGTGCCATAATTAATTTCCTCCTAATATTGTGGTAAATGGCGAAGCCTTTGGCTTCTCCCACCATCGCTTAAACGCCACAGTGCAATCAAGCGATGATAATAAGCAGATATACTGCGAATTACTGAATTAAATAATGATTAGTCTTCCTGAACTTTTTCAAGCTGGTCAAGTTCAAATTCAACCTGATTTTCTCTGCCGAACATTGAAACTGTAACCTTAACGCTGTTGTTATCAACGTCAATCTCGTCAACAGTACCTGAGAAGCCCTCAAGAGGACCGTCAACAACATTAACAAGATCTCCTACTTCGTAGTTAACCTTAACGCTGACTCTTTCAAGAGCGTTATTTCTTACCTCTTCGTCTGTAAGCGGCTGAGGCTCACCCTCAGGACCTACAAAGCCCGTGCAGCCTCTTGTGTTACGAACAACATACCAGCTGTCGTCAGTCATAATCATTTTAACGAAGACATAGCCGGGCATCAACTTTCTTTGATACTCTTTTTCTGTGCCGTCGCTTTTAAGTTCTTTTACTGTTTCGGTTGGAATAGCAACCTCAAAAATTAAGTCGTGAAGGTTACGATTTTCAACAACAGTTAAAATGTTGCTTGCAACTTTATTTTCATATCCTGAAAAAGTATGTGCAACATACCATTTTGGTTCTTCCATCAATAAGCCTCCCGAATAATTATTTAAGCATTAAGTACAAAGTAATTATTCAGCAGCTTTTGTTGTTTCGGCTGTGGTAGCCTTATCAAGAGCGGCAGCTGTTGTACTTTTACCCTGCTGAGAAGCCGATGTCGTAGTTGTAGTTTCGGCAAGGTTCTTGATACCCTTCATTCCAAGAGAAAGAAGCGAGTCAACACCGTAAATAGCCAAGCCTGCAATAATAACTACAACAAGAACAATAATGGTGTTTTTAAGGACGTCCTTTGCAGGTGCCCAAACAACCTTTTTGCCCTCTGCCTTAACACTTTTGAAGAATGACGCAATGGATTTAAAAGGATTTTTCTTTGACTTCTTCTTGTCCTTAGACTTAGCGGCTTTTGCTGTCTTTTCAGATTTAGCGTCAGCCTTAGTTGAAGTCTTCTTTTCTTCAGCCATTCGGTCTTCCTCCAATCACTTTGTCTCTCTGTGGAGAGTGTGTTTCTTACAGAATGGACAATACTTGTTCATTTCCAACCTGTCAGGTGTGTTTTTCTTGTTTTTCATTGTGTTGTAATTGCGCTGTTTGCATTCAGTGCAAGCTAAGGTAATCTTAACTCTCATAAAATAGCACCTCCATTAATATTTCGATAAAATAATCTCCCTCGTTCGCCACGCAAAGCGAAGCAGGCAAAAAAATAACGCCTATCGGCATTTCACCTACTACGAGGTAAGCACTACTATATCACAGAAAGTAAACTAAGTCAAGTATTTTCAACAAAAAGTTTGCAATTGGCGAAGTTTTATATTATTATATAACAAAATCAATGATAAGGCAATGAATAATATGACTGAAATTATAATCGGCGCAGGTGCAAGCGGTCTTGCCTGTGCAATAAGATTAAAACAGAATATGCCAAATGATGAGGTTATACTTCTTGAAAGGCTTGATACGCTCGGCAAAAAAATTCTTGCCACGGGAAACGGCAGATGCAACCTTTCAAACGAGCATGCAAAGCATCATAGAGAGGTAATAAATTTCTTTAATAATATAGGACTTAAAACAAAAAGCGACAGCGAGGGCAGAATTTATCCTTATTCAAATCAAGCCGCAACCGTCAGAGATATGCTTAAAAAAGAATGTATCAGGCTTGGAGTCCAAATCGTCACCGACTGCACGGTTAAAAGCGTTGACAGGGATTTGATTGTATCAACCGACTGCGGTATGTTTTACGCAGACAGCGTTATTATTGCCGCCGGAGGTATGGCTCAAAGCTCCCTCGGCTCAAACGGCAGCGGATATGAGATACTTAAAAATCTCGGTCACAGGATAACACCATTATCCCCTGCTCTTGTTCAACTTGTATCATCAAGTAAATATCCGAGGCAGTTAAAAGGGCAAAGAGTTAAAGGAAATATGAAAATACTTCTTGACGGCGAATGTGTAAAACAAGAATACGGCGAAATTCTTTTTACAGATTACGGCTTATCCGGAATTGTGAGTATGAATTTAAGCGAAGCCGTAAGCAAAAATTTTGAATGCAAAACTCCTAAAAAATGCCATGCGGTAATTGACCTTGCAAATGATTTCAGTGAAGACGAATTACTTGAACACATTAGCAAATTCGGCTCACTTGAGGGAATACTCGGTGAAAAAGTTTCATCTCTGCTTGAAAAGCAAGCAAACGGTGACAAGAAAAAGATTTGCAAATATGCTAAAAATTGGCAATTGATTATCACCGGCACAAAAGGATATAATTTTGCACAAATTACGAGCGGCGGCGCAGACTTGACAGAATTTAATAATTTTGAATCTAAACTTATTGAAAATTTATATGCCTGCGGTGAGATATTGGATCGGCAATTTGAATGCGGCGGATATAATCTCAACTTTGCATTTTACAGCGGCATAAGCGTCGCAGACGAAATAAATAAAAAGAGGACAAACAATGATAAGAATTAATGAAATTGCATTATCGCTTGACGAGGACGAAAGCCAACTTAAAAAGAAAGCTGCTAAAATCCTTAAAATAAATG
>OHPV01000233.1_pt1 | contig 43794 bp, 35 predicted proteins | sample 1577781 | NCBI WGS metagenome assembly OHPV01 (sample SAMEA3879518, study PRJEB24766) | human gut metagenome | biome: human-associated habitat; feature: feces | place: USA | collected 1985/1987 | reverse complement strand
AGCAGCTGCAGCAGGCAGCTGCCCAGCTGTTCGGGGACCCGGCCTGCGGGCAGGTGCTGCGGGTCAAGGGGTTTGCCCCCACCCGGGACGGCTGGCTGGAGCTGAACGCCACCGCCGCCGGGCAGACACTGGCTCCCATCCCGCAGGGGCAGGATGTGCTCGTCGTCATCGGCGAGGGGCTGGACAGGGCAAGGATCGAAGCGCAGCTTCACCGCTGAGTTTTCAACGAACGTTGTAAAACTGGTGCAAAAAAAGGAGAACAGAATCATGAAAAAGAACCCGCAGATGCCCGCGGCGCGGCGCATCCTCGGCATGGTGGTCGGTATTGTGATCATCGGGCTGGGCATTGCACTGTTCAAGCAGTCTCACCTTGGCAACGACTCCATCAGCGCACTGAATATGCGTCTGGCCGAGATGCTGGGCATCTCGCTGGGCGTGCAGAACCTGTGCACGAACATCCTGTTCTTTGCACTGCAGTTCTGGTTCGGGCGCAAGTACATCGGCCTTGGCACCTTTGTCAACGGCATCGGCGTCGGGTTCATTGTCACGGCCTTCTACGACCCCATTGCGGCCCACTTTGGCCCGGCCGAGGCGCTGGGCCTGCCGGTGCAGCTGCTGTGGGTGGCGCTGGCGGTGCCAGTCACGGCGCTGGGGGCTTCGCTGTACCAGACGGCAGATCTGGGCATCGCCCCGTACGATTACCTCTCGCTGGGCCTGCGGGACTACACGCACTTCCAGTACTTCGGCTGCCGCGTCTTCACCGACGCCTTCTGCGCCCTGCTCTGCTGGCTCCTGGGCGGTCTTGTGGGTCTGGGCACCCTCATCTGCGCGTTCTGCCTCGGGCCCTTCATCCAGTTCTTCAACGGCCTCGTCTCCGAGCGGGTCCTGCAGTATAAGCCCGAAAAAGCATGAGCATAACAAAAAAGACATCCGCCGGCGGCAGATGTCTTTTTGCATCTTACTCGAATTTGAACAGCGGCGTGCCGGTGGAGACGATGCCGCCCGCGATGATATGGAGCTTTGGCAGGTCGTCGGCGTTGGTCACGATGACGGCGGTGGTGGTGGGGTGGTTGGCAGCGCGGATGGCGTCCAGATCGACCTTCAGCAGAGCGGTGCCGGCCTTGACCTTCTGCTCTTCCTTGACCAGAGCGGTGAAGCCCTTGCCCTGCATCTCGACGGTGTCCATGCCGACATGGATCAGCAGCTCGATGCCGTCGTCGCTGGTGATGCCGATGGCGTGCAGGGTGGAAGCCACCTGCGTGATGGTGCCGTCAAACGGGGCGTACACGGTGTCGCCGGTGGGCTCAATGCCGCAGCCGGGCCCCAGAATGGCGGTGGCGAACGTCTCATCGGGGATCTGCTCCAGCGGGATCACCGTGCCGTCGATGGGAGCCATGATGGTCATCTTTTCGCCTGCAAATTTCGGGGCGGCATCGTGCTTGCCGCCAAACAGTTTATCAAAAAAGCCCATTGTGAAAATCCTTCCTTCCTGTCATCCGGAAAAATAATAGCGCAGAAGATCGTAAACTCAAAAAGGGCAAGGATACACGGTCTGGTGTATGCTTGCCCCTTTCTCGCATTCTGCGTTGTTCTTTTTAAACCATACCATACCCGGCCGAAAACTTCAATCAGCATCCCGCACAAAGAGAATGCAGAAACTTCGGCGAAACGCCAAAGAAAAACCCGGGCATGGAATTTACATCAGAGCGATGAGCTGCTCGATCTCTTCCATCTTAGTGGCCCAGCTGGTGGCGATGCGGACGACGGTGTGGCTGTCGTCGAACTTCTCCCAGAAGCCGAACTTTGCCCTGCCCTCCAGCGCGGTCAGCTGGGTGTTTTCCAGCACGACGAAGATCTGGTTCGTCGGGTTCTCGCAAAAGAGGCGATAGCCCTTCTCGCGCAGCGCAGCGCGGATGCGATCCGCCGTCTCGATGGCGTTACGGCTGATCTCCTCATAGAGTTCGCCGGTGAAGAGCGTATCGAACTGTACGCCGAGAAGCCTTCCCTTGGCAAGCAATGCGCCGTGCTGCTTGGCGATGGTGAGGAAGTTCGCAGGCATTCCGCCGTGCGGAAACACGACTGCCTCACCGCACAGTGCGCCGACCTTCGTTCCGCCGATGTAGAAAACGTCCGTCAGCGCGGCAATGTCGCGCAGGGTCACGTCCGTTCCGGCGGCGGCAAGCCCATAGCCGAGGCGCGCGCCGTCAAGGAAGAGCGGAATGCGGTACGCCGCGCAGACCTCGTGCAGCGCGGCAAGCTCCGCCTTTGTGTAGAGCGTGCCGTACTCCGTCGGGTGCGAAATGTACACCGCACCGGGAAAGACCATGTGGGTATAGTTCCCGTCGGCGTAGAAGGTCTCCACATACTCCCGCACTGTTTCCGCCGAGAGCTTGCCGTCCCGGTGTCCCAGCGCAAGCACCTTGTGTCCGCCATGCTCAATGGCGCCGGCCTCGTGAACGTTGACATGGCCGCTCTCGGCGGCGATCACGCCGTCGTAAGCGCGCAGCAGCGCATCGAGCACGACCTGATTGGTCTGCGTGCCGCCGACGAGGAAGAAGATCTCCGCCTCCGGACAGCCGATGGCAGCACGGATCTTCTCTTTGGCCTGCTCGCAGTAACGGTCAGAGCCGTAGCCTGCGAGCTGCTCAAAATTGGTCTCATTCAGGCGCTCTAAAACTTTTGGATGAGCGCCCTCGGAATAATCGTTGACAAAGGACAGCATATCAGTCCCTCCCGCTTCCTTATTTCTTGAATTTCTTCAGTGTGTCCGTGATGATGGTCTGCTTGAGGACCATGCTGACCGCCACATAGACGACGCAGCCCACGACGCCCGTAAGACCGCACTTGACGATAAGCATCAGCTTGCTGTCGTCCGCCGTAACGAGCAGCGCGTGCCCGCCGGAGAGGACGAGCGCCATTGCCGCCGTGGCGGCAAGTCCCTTGAGGAGCGGGACAAGGCGCACGATCTTCGTGCCGCGGAAGAGCTGGATCGTCATGGCGACCGCGCCGATGGTCAGCGCAAGAGACGTCGCCGCGGCAACACCGGTATCCGTGTAAAAGACGCGGTTCAAAACAATGTTCAGCACCAGAACACCAAGGTTGATGAGCAGCGGCACCAGCGTCTTTTTCATCGCGTAGTAGGCCTTGTTCAAAAGGTCGAGCACGGCAAAGGCGCTCATACCGAGCGCGTAGCGGGCGAAGATGCTGCCTGTCATCTCAGTCGACTCGGCGGTGAAGCTGCCGCTTTCAAAGATCACGCGGATAATGTCCGTGCCAAAGGCGCACATCATCGCACAGACCGGCAGGATAAAGAGCAGCGTATTCTCCGTCACGTTCCAGATGTAGCCAAGATAGCCCTTCGCGTCCTCCTTCGTGAACTCGCGGTTGAAGCGCGGGAACATGACCGCGCTGATGCTGTAGAGAACGCTCGTCGTCAGCGGAGTAAAGAGCTTGTCGGCATAGTAGAACGCGCTGACCGCGCTGTCGTTGAGCGCGGTGGCAGTGGCAGTGTCAATGAGGTAGCAGAAGAGAAATACCGACGTTGTGAGCACCGTGACGAGCGCGGTCTTGAAGTACGTGCCGACATAATCCGCCTTGCGGTCGAGCAGCGGGCGGTAGAGGTAGTGTTCCTTCTTGGCATACGGAATGCTCATACCGAGCTGCAAAAGCCACGCGCACGAGCTTGCGATGACAACGCCCTTGATACCCCACTTCGCCCCCAGCGTCACAAGAAAGACGGCGAGGAAGGCATTGTACGGAATGCTCATGCTGCCCTGCAACTCGTAGTGGTCGGTCGCCTGGAAGATGGCGACATTCAGGTAGGCCGCCGCCACGACCGGCAGCGCACAGGCCATGATGCGGATATAGCTTGCAAGGCGGGGCAGCTCGGCAGCGTCAAGGTCCCAGATCGCGCCGACGAGAGGCGTCGAGGCAAAAACCTGCCATAAAACGACCGCCGCGAGCGAAGAGAGCAGCGTGATGGTCATCAGGTTGTTGGCAGCGCGTTCGCCGCGTTTGCGGTCGGCAGCAAATTCCTTCGTCAGGATCGGCACCGCCGCGATGCACAGCGCGTAGCACATCGTCGTGAAGAGGTAGAGCGTTGAGTTATAGGACGCGGTATAGAGGTCCGCGTCCACGCCGGTACCGAAGATGTTGGCCTGCATCATTTCGCGCACCACGCCGAGAAGCTTGGCAAACAGCGTCAACAAAAAGACGAAGCTGATCGCCCCCGCCGTGCGCACGCCGGATTTTTCCTTCTTTTCCGTGTTTTTCTGAGGGTCCTGCATGGTATCCTTCCTTGATTTTCCCATGATCTCACAGATCATTTTCTCATTGGTGTCGAGTTTACGGGAAAGCTCCGCCATGTGCGTTTCCACACACTGCACCTGCTCTCTGCCCGTTTCAAGCACACGCTTGGCCTCCGGCTCGAATTGCTCGGCGGTGAATCCGTCTCGCGTACTCAGCTTGTCAAGGCCAACAGAGTTCAAAAACGCCGTACACTTGGGATCATAAGAAACACCGATGAGCGGCACACCCATAATGGCGGCATAGATGAGAGAATGCAGGCGCACGCCCACGAGCAGATCCATATTGCCAATGATGGAGAGCATATCCTCCGAAAGGTATTTTTCATTGAGCGACACCGCTGTGTCGTCCGGCAGCTGCGCGGCGATGTGCCGGCAGACCTCCCCGTCCTCTTCATAGTGGAACGGGATGAGCACGGACTGGGCGTTATACGTCTCCTTGAGCCACCGAATGGACTTCAGGATCTCCGCAACGAAGCGCCCGTCCTTATCCTTTTCACGAATGGCCCAGCCGATCGTCAACCGCCCGCCGAGCGAAACACCCGCTTTCTGCAAGATCTCCGCGCCGACGTCTTTATCCGGCTTTTTCATGCGGATGACGGGATCGGCCGTGATGACGACTTTTTCCCGCGCAATGCCGATCTCCTCCAGCAGCAGCGCCGAGCGCTCGTCGCGCACAACGATGCCGTCCGCTTTTTTAAGTGCCTTCGCCGCGGCACGGCGGTTGCCCGGCCGGTCGATGGGGCCGATGCCCTGGGAGTAAATAAAAACTTTTTTGCGGAAAAACTGTGCGCAGCGGATGATCGAGAGGTAATAGTGCAGGCTCTTGCTGCTCGTCACGTCCTGCAAAAGGCTTCCGCCGCCGGAAATGAGCATATCGCACTTTTTCACCGCACGCAGAATCGCCATCGGTGACATGCGCTCCATCGCCTCGACACCGTACTTTTCGCGCGTGGAGGCAGGGTTGTGCGAGAGCACCGTGAGCGAACAATCGGAAATGTGCTCGCGCAGCGAGGAAACAAGCGTGCGCAGAATGGACTCATCGCCGATGTTATCAAAGCCGTAATAGCCCGAGATCAGAATGTTAACCATTCTCCACCCCGCAGACCCTGCGCACAAGGCGGTAGACAAGTTCCGCGATCACAACGGCCGCAAGGCCGATGAGAAGGCCGAAGAGCACGCCCCAACCGGTGCGCAGCAGGCTGAGCAGAAACGGCGTGCGAATGTGCAGGAAGGTATTGACCACGCTGACAAGGCCGATGCTCATACCCATGCCGAAAACCATGGGCAGGAATTTCATTCCGCGGCGCAGCGACCAGATAAAGAGCATCAGCATTGGCCAGCCGATGATCATTTCCTTCGTGCGCGGGCGGGCGATGAGCGCATTTTCAAGGAAGTTGCGGAAGGCAAGCTCCGTTTCAGACGTGGTGGTAGAGTTGCCGGTGCGGTAGATGTAGTAGACAAATACCAGCAGCATAAAGACTGCCGCCACCGCAATGATGACCACTGCAAGGAACCAGCCAAGCTGCATGGGAGTTTTCATCAGCTCAGCAAAATAGGTGTTGAAGCGCTTGATGCGTCCCTTTTCGCCGCGCGTACCCGTATGGGCAAGCACCGCCTTGCGCGCGCCCGTTTCCTCATAGGCGTATACCACGAGATACGCAAGAATGAAGAGCCCGATGGGAATGAGCTGCATGATCTTCACACCGCGATAAAGCTCCATTTCGATCATATAGGAAAGCTGCGAGAGCGCGGCGGTCGCAAGCAGCGAGCCGCAGAATGCGGTCAGAATGGTCAAAGCGGAAACGCCGAGCGTGTAGCCAAGGAGCTTGCCGAATCGCAGGTATGGCTCGCTCTTTCTCTTTTCCATCAGCTCGCGGCACAGACCCACCGCTGCGAGCGACGGCATCACGATGCCGCCGGACATCGAGAGCAGCAGGCGGAAGAGCGAGGGCTTCAAAACGCTGAGCGCTGCAAAGCCCAGCACACCGACCACCAGAAGGATCGTGCGCCAGCGCGCGCCGATACGGAAGAAGAGGTCAAAGAGCAGCACAAGCAGCGCCGCCGTACCGATGCTCTGAACAAGTCTCAGTGCTGTAGACGGTGTTTTCAGTTCCATCGCAGGCACCGTGCCGCGCGTGTAGCCGAGAGGCGCAAGGCGCGCATCAAGGTCTGAGAGCATCTTTTCATAGTCGGCAGGATCGGTGACATAGGTCCATTCCTTCTCGTCGGCGTCCCAGCTCACGTCATTATCCGGCTCCAGGATCATCTTGAGGTAGATGATCTTGCAGTTGCGCTCGGCAATGGCGCGGAAAAAGGTATTCGTGATCTCTTCCGGGCCCTCGTAGCCGCAGTACTGGTAGCGGTTCTGGATATAGGCCCACTCGTTGAAGACGCGCACGCCGTGATAGCCCGTTTCATCAAGCAGATCCTCAATGCCCGGCCAGGTGAGATTGAGGCTCTGGTCGTTCTGCTCCATCATGGCGATGCTCGCGCCGCTCTCGTTGAGATACTGCACGAGCATATCCCAGCCCTCGTCGCTCTCGTAGCCGACAAGCTCCTTGCCGCTGTTCATGAAGTAGGGCGCATCATAGTGCTTGAGCACATCGATATATGCCGCCGCAAACTGCGTGCCGTTCATGTCCTTTTTCGTCACGGTGCGCGGAATGATCTCGTAGCCGTGACGCTCGAGCAGCTCCGCCGTATCGGGCCAGATACCAAGGCACAGGTCGAGCAGCTTTTCGCCCTTCATGCCGTTTTTCTGCTGCTGAATGAAGAGAAAGCCGTGCTCTCCTTCGAGATAGGTCTTGGCTTCAAAATTTTCAAAGCGGGCGGTGAAGGCGTTGAGGATCCACTCGTAGCCTGCGGCAGTCTCCGTCCAGATGAGGCAATCGCTCACATCGGTACTCTCGCGCAGCCACGCCGCGACCTCAGCGGGGTAACTATCCTCCCAGCCGTAGTTTTCCATCGCCTTTTTCACGGTCATCGCGTGCACGGGGATGGCCGCGCTCTGGTGCAGGTCGAGCGCGCTCGCCTCGCCGAGCGCCGCCTTTTCCACGCCGAGCGAGCGGAACAGGTCAAGCCACTCGTCCTCGCTCATTTCGGACTGGCGCGCCATGGCGCGCAGGCTCGCATAGTCAAGGACGCAGTCGTAATATTTGTTGCTCTCCTCAGTCTGCACGCGCCTTGCGATCGGCACGAGCGAAACGAGCAGTGCCAGCAGCGCCAGCACCACAAGGAGTTTATCTTTTTTCAGAAAGTTTTTCATTGGCAGTTCTCCTTCTGCGCCCACGCGCAGGGTAATTTAGAGTGTATCGAGTACCACCGGCTCGCCGATGGCTTTTGCATATGTGTAGATCTTGGCAACATCTTCAATATATTCCGCGCGCAGATAGGCCTGTGCAAGATTCTCCCCCACGGCAAGCACGCCGTGGTTGGCAAGCGTGCAGCCGCCGCGCTCAAAAAGCGCGGGCACGGCGTTCATGCCCACCTCTTTCGTCCCGGGCGTGGCATAGTCCGCGCAGCGGACATCGCCGCCCAGGAAAATACGGGCTTCGATCAAAACGGCCGGAATGCTCCTGCGCACCACAGCAAAGGCCGTGGCATAGGGCGAATGCGTGTGGAAAACGGCATTCGTTTCCGGATATGCCTTGTAGACCGCCGCGTGCATGCGCCACTCGCTCGACGGCTGCAACGCGCCCTCGACCACCGTGCCGTCAAGCTTCATGCGCACGATGTCCTGCGCGCGCAGCGCTTCATAGCGCACAGAGGTCGGCGTGATGAGCATTTCATCAGGGGCGACGCGGCAGCTCATGTTGCCGCTCGTTCCGGAAAAGAGGCCCTGACGGAAGGCCTCAAGCGATTTGTCCACGATCTCCTGCCGGAGAGATTCAAAATTCTGTTCCATCTCAAATCACCAAGTTGTCCTTGCCGATGCTGCCGTTTTCAAAATAGCGGTGCAGATCGTAAGGAGAGTAAATACCAAGATCCGTCACAACGCCCGAGACGAGGTGCGGAGGCGTGATGTCGAAGGCGGGATAGTAGCCCTTCACGCCCTCCATCGCCGTGCGCACGCCCATGGCCTGGAGCGTAAAGTTCGGGTCTCGCATTTCGATGTGGATACTGTCGACCGTGTCGTGTCCCTGGTCGGGCGCGCCGGTGACAAAATACGGAATGCCCATGTACTTGGCGACGATGGCATTCTGGAAGGTGCCGACCTTGTTGACCACATGCCCGTCGCAGCAGATGGCGTCCGCCGCCGTGGTGAAAACGTCGACCTTCTCGTTCTGCATGACGAACGCCGGCATATTGTCGGAGATGACCGTCACATCAAAGCCCATGTCGTGGCAGACCGAGGCCGTCAGGCGCGCGCCCTGAAAATACGGGCGCGTTTCGGGGCAGAAAAGGCGGATGTTCTTGCCACGGTTTCTGCACTCGCGCAGCATCGTGCCGACGATCGTTTCGGCAAAGCAGTGCGTCATCACCGCGCCGTTGTCAGGGAACATATCGACCAGGTACGAGCCGATCTTCGCCATGCGCTCATAGCGCACATTGTTGAGCTCGATCGTCTTATTCTTGATGCTCTCGGCCACGTTCTCCCCCGCTGAAAGTGCGCGCTCTGCTTCCTTGAGGCAGATATCGCAGAGAAGTCCCATGCGTTTTTGCGTTGTGGGGCGGGCGTGGGAGATGGTATATGCTGCCGCTTTAAGATATTCCATCTGCTCTGCCGCCGTTTTGTCGCGGCATTCCCATGCCGCGAGCGCCATGCCCATCGGCACGGCGGTGTAAGGACCTGCGCTCTGCGTCACCATGTCGGTGATGGCCTGCGCGACCTCGCCGTGCGTGCGGCAGGTGACAAATTCGACCTTTGCAGGATAGACGCGCCGATCTAAAATACGCACCTCGCCGTTTTCGAACCACGCGACGTTTTCGTAGCGCAGCAGAAAGGCAAGGTCTTTATCGGCTCTTTCCATGTTCATTTCTCTCACTTTCTGTATAAGCGCTCGACGGCGCGCTGCATATCGGCGCGCACTTTATCCTCGTCGAGCGTCTTGAATTCGCCGTTTTCGTATAAGATATTGCCGTCCACCATCGTCATGCACACATCGCCCGCCTGCGCCGAGCAGGTGAGGAGCGCGGGGGTGTCGAAATCAGGGTAAAGATGGGGCTTTGATAGATCAAGGGCGATGATGTCTGCCTTTTTGCCGATGGCGAGCACGCCGGTGTCGTCGCGTCCCTGGAGCTTCGCGCCGTTGACCGTCGCCATATCGAGCACCTCCTGCGTCGAGATGAGCGTGGGGTCGTTGTGGTAGCCGTCGTGCATGATCTCGGCAAGGTGCATCTCCTCGAACATATTGAGGTTATTGTTGCTCGCTGTGCCGTCGGTGCCGAGGGTGACGTTGATGCCCTTGTCCATCATGGCGCGAATGGGCGCAAAGCCGCTGCCGAGCTTCAAGTTCGACGTGGGGTTGTGGATCACGCTGACGCCGTGCGCCTTCAGAATGTCCATGTCGCGCTCCGTCACGGCGACGCAGTGCGCCGCCGCTGTGGGAGAATCAAACGTACCGAGGGACTCAAACCACTCCGTCGGCGTTTTGCCGTAGCGCTCGATGCACTCGCGCTGTTCTCGCGCGGTCTCAGAGAGGTGAATGTGCATGCGCCCACCCTTTTCGCGGCAGAGGTCGCTGTATGCCTTGACGATATGGCTCTTGCAGGTATATTCCGCATGGACGGAAAAGTCGATGCGGATGCGCCCGTCCGCCGCGCCGTGATACTTTTCAAAGAGCGCGAGCGACTCGGGGATCTGCGTGTTCTGCTCCACGGTCTGGTTTTCGTCAAAGCACTGCACGCAGCGGTTCAGATTCGCCTTGATGCCCGCTTCCTGCGCCGCCCACACGGTCTCCTCCGGGAAAAAGTACATATCGGAAAAGCTCGTCGTGCCGCCCGCGATCATCTCAAGGAGCGCAAAGCGGCTTGCTGCGGCAATGTCCTCCCGCACGAGCCTGTCCTCAATGGGGAAGATCGCCTTAAAAAGCCAGTCCTGCAGCGGCAGTCCGCTGCCAATACCGCGCATGAGCGTCATGGCGATGTGGCTGTGGCAGTTGATGAGTCCCGGCGCAAGAAGCTTGCCTGTCATATCCTTTTCAAGGTCATACGCAGTTTGCGGCCGCTCCGTGCCGATGTAGTCGATCTTCGTTCCATCGACGCCGAGGCAGGCGCCGCGCAGCGTTTCATATCCGTCTTCCTTGCGCAGCAGAATATCCGCGCCTTTCAAGAGTGTTCTCACAAAAGAGCCTCCTATCTGCATTTTATCTCATTGTGCAGTCTAACACGCACGTTCCCAGATTGCAACGGGCAAAAGAATGAAGTTTGTCCTTATCGCTGTCCATGTCGACAAAAATTTCTCATTTTGCAAGCTCAACTACTTAAAATTTCACTATTGTGTTTTTTAATATGGCTGATTATAATGAACGCATATTTTTTGTAAGGAGTGAAACCGGTATGAGCAACATCATGATCCCTCAGGACTACCACACCCCGCTGTCTGTTTATGAAATGCAGCGCGCCATTGAATTCATCAAGAGCAATTTCCAGGTGAATCTGAGCAATGCCCTCAATCTTCGCCGGGTTTCCGCTCCGCTGTTCGTGGATGAAAACTCCGGTCTGAACGACAACCTCAACGGCGTTGAGCGCCCCGTCTCCTTCGATATTCCCGACGTCGGCGTCAACGCACAGGTCGTGCACTCGCTTGCCAAGTGGAAGCGTCTTGCGCTCAAGCGTTACCAGTTCAATGTCGGCAAGGGTCTCTTCACCGATATGAACGCCATTCGCCGCGACGAGGAAGTGGATAACCTCCACTCCGTCTACGTGGACCAGTGGGACTGGGAAAAGGTCATCTCCGCGGACGACCGCAACGTTGCCTATCTCAAGCGCACCGTGCGCGATATCGTCGCCGCCGTCAGCGAGACGAGCAGCGCGCTGAACGTCGCCTTCCCCTCCCTGCGCACCAAGCTCCCCAGTGAGGTCTTCTTCATCACCACGCAGGAGCTTGAGGATCTCTATCCCGACCTGACGCCCAAGCAGCGCGAAGATGAGATCTGCAAGAAGAAGGGTGTCGTCTTCCTGATGCAGATCGGCAAGATTTTAAAGTCCGGCATCAAGCATGACGGCCGCGCTCCCGACTATGACGATTGGGAGCTCAACGGCGATATTCTCTACTGGAACGACGTTCTGGGCCATGCTTTTGAGATTTCCTCCATGGGCATTCGTGTCGACCCCAAATCCCTTGACTCCCAGCTGACGATCGCCGGCTGCGACGACCGCCGCGCCCTTCCCTTCCACAAGATGCTGCTTGCGGGCGAGCTGCCCCTGACGATGGGCGGCGGCATCGGCCAGAGCCGCCTGTGCATGCTGCTCATTGGCACCGCGCACATCGGCGAGGTACAGGTCTCCCTGTGGGACGAAGCCACGCGCAAGGCCTGCGAGGAAGCAGGCGTCATGCTGCTGTAAGGCACTTTCAATTTGTCACCATTTCTTTTTTCTCTTTTCTCAATGTAGTGCAAACGCACAAAGAGGGAGCTTCCCGGTTTTGGAAACTCCCTCTTTCTTATTCTTTACAGCGCAGGCGGTAAACATCGCAGCCGCCCGCGCGGCCCTCATACGAAAAGCAGTGTCTGCGCGCGATCTGCGCGCTCGCCGTCTGTTCGGGGACGCATTCGATCACCGCATCCTTCCCCTCCCGCCGCGCAAGCGCGGTCAAAAGGTCCGTCATCTCGTCCGCGTAGCCCTTGTGCCAAAAAGCAGGCTTGAGCACCCAGCCAAGCTCGCAGCTGCGCTCATCGTAGCCGTGGTAGATGGCATAGCCGAGGAATTCCCCCTCGGAGCTTTCCGCAGCGTAAACGAGCGGCGGCTCGGAAAGTCCCGCCTGCTCCAAAAAATCTTCCGTCTGTGTCCGGCTGAACGGCGGCTCCAGCCAGCGCATCACCTCAGCGTCCGAAAGCAGGGCATACAATTCCTCCAGATCGTCGCGGCACATCGTCCGCAGGCGGAGGCGCGCGTTTTCCGTCAGGATCATTCTCTCTTGTGCCGCTTGCCGCGGAAGGTCATCTCTGGATTTTTCACGCTGACGACCGTATCCGGCTCGACCGACGAGGTCAAAAATGCGTTACCGCCGATGACGACATTGTCACCGATCTCCGTTGCGCCGCCGAGCAGCGTGGAGTTTGCGTAGATGACAACATTATCGCCGACCTTTGGGTGACGGCGGACATCGGGATTGGTCGCCATACCCGCAGGAGAAAGCGCGCCGAGCGTTGCGCCCTGATAGAGCTTGACATTGTTGCCGATGATCGTCGTCTCGCCGACGACGATGCCCGTGCCGTGGTCGATGAAGAAGTATTCTCCGATCTTCGCACCGGGGTTGATGTCGATACCGGTCTTTGAATGGGCATATTCCGACATCATGCGCGGGATCATCGCAACTTTATTTTCATACAGCTCGTGCGCGATGCGGTAAACGAAGATAGCAAACATGCCGGGGTAGGAGAGCAGCACCTCTTCCTTGCTGTAGGCCGCGGGGTCGCCTTCAAAGTTCGCGGACAGATCCTTGAGCAGCAGTTCCTGAATGGCAGGCATGCGCGCAATGAGCGCCGTGCTGATCTCATAGGCAAGGTCGTCGTTTTCCTCGCATTCCGGCATCGTCAGCGCGATCTGGTGAAAGAGCTTTTCGTGGATGTGTTCCATCAAAAGCGCACTGTACTGCTCGGGCGGCAGCTTAAGCAGGTCTCCGTCGCCATAGTAAACCGGAAAAATGAGCTTTTGACAGTCGCGGAGGATCTCGATGACCGCATTGCGGCTGGGCATGCGCAGCGCGTCACCGTACATGGGGATCTGAGAGCTTTTGTAGTTTGCCGCCATGCGGTCAGCCGCCGCGTGAATGGCGTCGTTTTTTCTTGCTTTGTCCATAAGAAATCCTCCTGATCCATTAGAATTGCAAATAAAGGAATTAGAAAATAATTATAGTAGTATTCTCCGTCAAAATCAAGCATTTCCTCTGCAAGGCGCAGGAAACAACGAAAGGCGATGACCCACAGTCATCGCCTTTCCTGTTTTTTTACTTGATGAACCAAATGTCCATATCAACGTTGCCCTTGATGCCGTCCACGCTTCCCTTGGAGGAATACTGCCACATGGCAAAATCATAGTAGAACGCCGGCGCGCTTACATCGTAGCGCGCATACCACAGCGGATAATCCATCACCTTGCTGAGATCATACTTGACATATCCCGCGTAATCGGTGATGTAGATCATTGCATCGTAGCCCGCGTCCTCGATGATCTCGCAGAAGGCGTTCGCCGCGGCACAGAGCACGCCGGTCTCAATGCCGTAGGTGCGCGCCTCGCTCTTACCGATGACCTCCCAGTCGAACACGACAGGGCCGGTAATATTGTGTCCACGGAGCTTATCGAGCACAAAGTATGCCTCCTCTTCCGCCTCCTCTACGCTGATGGCCTGCGAGAAGAAGTAAGCCCCCACCTGAAGTCCCGCGCGGCTTGCGCCGTCGGCGTACTCATCAAATTTCGTATCTTCGTAGATCGCACCCGCGGTGTAGCCGCGGCCGCCCACGCGGGCGATGACAAAGTCGACCTCCGTGCGCGCTACGCTTTCCCAGTCCACATCGCCCTGATACTGCGACACGTCGATACCCACACGTGTGCGCACGCTGGGATCATTGTAGGTCATGATGCTGCCGTTCTTAACGAATGCGGACTGATTGTAGGCATTCGTCGGCACACCCTCGAGCACATCAAGCGTATAGTCCTTATAATGGATCTTCTGCTTCTGGTCGAGCGAGCTGAGCTGATAGATGCGGTAAACGATCGTTGCCACCTCCGCGCGCGTGATGCTGCTGTTCGGATAGAAGTACGACAGGTCGCCGACCTTGGAGCCGATGAACACACCTGCTTCGTAAAGCGCCGTCACGTAACCGTCGTTCACATCGGCAAAGGGCGTTGCCGCATTGGACGCGCCATAGCCCAGCGCCTTGGCCGCAAAGCGCGCTACATCCAAGCGGCTGATGCCGCGATCGAGCTGGGCATCACTGTAAGCCTGCGCGGCAAAGCCCATAGAGTAGGCGTACAGCGCATAACCGCTCGCCCAGTGCTCCGTAACAGGAGACTGTACCTTGTGTCCCGTTGCCAGCAGCAGAAGCTTGAGCATCTCGCCCGTGCTCGTGGCACGGTTGGGGGCAAAGGTGCCGTCGTCGTTGCCGCCGACGATCCCCTGCTGACTCAGCTCCATCACATAGTTATAAAACCAGTCGGATCGGTTGACGTCGCTATAAGTTCTGCCGGTATAGCTGGTGGCCGTCCACTGCGCCGTCGCCACTACGCTGCCGCGCACGGTGCTGCTTTCCGTAATGGTTCTGCCGTCCTTGGTCATAAGGCCAGCAAAGCTGTAACCGAGCTTTTCCATCTTGGGGAACGACTCATAGGATTCACCGATCTCATAAACGGCAAAATCCGTCTCGTAGGATACACCGCTTTCCTTGTTGATGATAAGGTAGGCAAACTCATCCTCTGCCGCACGGGGATCGTCATCAAGGAAAATGGCAGCCTCCTGCAGTCGGCGATCGGCAAGGCCTGCCTGCGCCTGCCCGCCGGAGTGGCACCATTCGCCGAACGCCTGCGCCACCTCAAGGCGCGTGGCGTCAATCTCGCCGCGGGCGATCTTAACGAGAGCGCTCGTTCCGCTCATCCAGCCGGTACCGAAGTTGTAGCTGAAGCAGATGAGCGCATCGAACTGCCCCTGCGTAGGGCTGACGTCGTAGCGGTCAAAAAAGTCGTTGAGCTTTTCCTCGTAGCGCTCGACCTTGCTCATCAGCAGGAGTTCTGCCTCTTCGCGCGTAACGCCATCCGGGAAATCTTCCTCGCCGCACTCCGTACCGTAGCCGATGTACCACTTGCCGCCGGCGGAATACTTCTCCGCGCGGAAGCCCTCTTCCTCTTCGATCTGCTCAATGGCCATATCCCCTGCGCGCATCAGGCGGCCGCTCGCCATTGCTGCGGGCACGCACAGCTGCATGGCAAGGCACAGCGCCAAAAGCACGGCCAGAGGCTTTCTGTTTCGTATGATCTGCTTCATCGTGTTTTCTCCTTTGCCGGAATCGGGCGAAACTGCCCACTGTCTGTCGAATCTGCTGCTATCATAGCATAGGTTTACATAAGAATCAACCAAAACGGTGCAAAAAATGCTGCCCAGGCAAGTGCCGGGCAGCATTTTTTACATCAGCGCGTCAAACAGCGCCTCCATATTGTCATCAGAATACTCGACCTCCGCGCTGTACAGCCTGCACAGCGCGATCTGATCTTCCACGGTGAAGTCGCCATGCAGCAAAAAGTGCAGCGCACCGAGCGCAAAAAGCAGCCTCACCGATGCCACTGCAAACGCCGCCTTGCTGCTCACATCCCCGTCGTCCAAGGCCTCCGGCACGTGGCGGTAGAGGAAGTAGGCAAGAAGCTGCTCATATTCCGTCTCACGTGTTTTCATGTGCGCGGCAAACTCATCAAGCGGCAGTGCGTCCGCATGCGTGCGCAGCGACGCGAGCAGCTCCGTCCAGCTCTCGTCCATTCGCTCGAGGGAAAGGTAGCAGTCCACCCACTGCACAAACGAAATATCCGGCATGTGCGCGCCGCAGAGCGACAAGATCCGCTCCATTCGCCGCTTTAATGGCTCTCCCCGATCCTGCGCAGCATCAAAAAGCTTCTCTCGCAGCATGAGCAGTGCCGTCTCCTCTTCATCGCGCGTCCCCTCGCCGGTCACGACGAGCGTCGTTTTTTCCTTCTTCGTCAAGATGAGACGCGCAGCCTCTTCGCAGCAAAGCCCCACGCCGATCTCCGTGCGCTCTGAAAAAAAGCTGCGGTAGCGCGGGTGGTCGGTGCAAATTTGGCAGAGCATGTCCTCCCCGTAAAGGATCAGGTCACAGAGGTTTTTTTCGTTCAAAAACGGGCAACGCTCGCCCTCGCCGAGGATAAAGTGCGGTGCATCGCCGTCCTCTGCAATATTCCTGCGCAGGCGCTCGCCCATCTCGCCGCCGACGGTGCGGTAAGCAGCGAGGGCGTCCTCGTCCACGTCGATCTCCCACCCGATGCAGCAGTTGTGGCGGCAGCGGTCGGCAATGCAGTGAAAGCGCTCATAATAATCAGGACAAACATTCTGCACGGCAGCGTCCTCCCAGTCGTGGTGTCGCGCGACGCATGGATCGCGTGCCGCTTTATTATAAGTCGGATAAGCACACATTGCAACGAATTTTCTCCTTGCCGCAGGCAGAAAGATATGTTATAGTGATTTTATTATGCGGGCATGATGGAATTGGCAGACATGCGAGATTTAGGTTCTCGTGCCGCAAGGCGTTGGGGTTCAAGTCCCCATGCCCGCACCATATCGAGTGGTCATAAGAAGCGTCACTTATGGCCACTCGATTTTTTATCTTGGCACAGTTTCACACGAGGAGTAGGCAGGTATCTGTTTCTTTTTCTATTCGCTTATCCTCTGCCTGCAAAATAATTTCACAGGTGAGAGCATGGACAAGGTTTACACTTGTAAAGAAAACCGATATACTTGTATCTAAGCCAAAATAGTTTTTGATAAAAAACTCTGTGAAAGCGCATTGGAGGACGATGCCATGCCAAAACCGAAGTGGAATCTGAACACCATTTACATCTCCGAGCGACTTCAGGAGAGCTTGCGGCCCATCTCCCGATGCGCCATGACCACCGTGGTCGCGCCCATGGGCTACGGAAAGACCACGGCGGTGAACTGGTATCTCGCTGAGCGCGCCAAGGCGGAGACATTGCGCATCATCCGCGTCAGCGTATATTCCGATAACCTTGCGATCTTCTGGAAAAGCGTACAGGAGGCGTTCGCCCGCACAGGCTTCCCCTTCCTGCGGGACTATCCCTGCCCCACGGACGCCGCGGGCGGTGGGCTGCTGGTGGACGATCTCTGCCACGCGCTGGCAGATGATACGCCCTGCTATCTCTTCATCGACGATTTCCACCTGCTCACGGACAAGCGCGTCTCGCTGTTTCTCTGTATGCTCGCAAACAGGCTTCCTTCAAACGTGCATCTGATCGTTGCAAGCCGCGACCGCTTTCTGCCCGCGGCGGAGGTGGTGCGGCTGGGGGCAAGAGTCTATCAGATCGGCACGGAGCAACTGCGCCTCAACCACACGGAGCTTGCCGTCTATGCCCACCGCTGCGGCACGGAGCTTTCCGACGCGCAAGTGGAGAGCCTTCTCTATTCGAGCGAGGGCTGGTTTTCCGCCGTGTATCTGAGTCTGCGTACGCTCTCCGAGCGCGGCGTGCTGCCCAGCCGTCATTCGGACATCTACTCCACCTTTACCGCCGCCATGATCGATCCGCTGCCGGAACCGCAGCGGGAGTTCCTGGCGGTCATGGGGCTTGCCGATGAATTTAGCGCCGAAATGGCGCAGTATATCACAGGCGATGCGGACGCGGGGCAGATTCTCTCCCTGCTGACCGAGCAGAACGCCTTTGTTGCGCGTCTGCCGGACGGCGTGACCTATCGCTTCCACCACATGATGAAGGAGTGCGCCGAGCGCAGCTTTCTTGCGATGTCGGCGGAAACGCAGCAGCTCTATTGGGAGCGCTTCGGCCTGTGGTATGAGCAGCACCGGCAGTATCTCCATGCCATCGCCGCCTACCGGAAGAGTGAAAATTACGACGCGCTGCTGCGCGTCATCCGCAGCGATGCGGGCATTTTGCTCGCCGCGCTCAAGCCGGAGGACGTACTGGAAGCGCTGGACAAATGCCCCGCCGAAACGCTCAAGGCCCACCCCTTCGCCATTCTGGTGCTGATGCGCCGCATGTTCACATGGCGGCAGATTCCGAAAATGATGGAGCTGAAGACCCTGCTGCTGACGGCCATCGAGGAGCATCCGGAGCTGTCCGAAGAAGAGCGCGGCAACCTGCTGGGAGAGTGCGACCTCATTCTGAGCTTTCTCTGCTATAACGACATCAGTGCCATGAGCCGTCTGCACCGCAGCGCCAGCGCGCAGATGTCCCGCCCCGCCATCAGCATTCAGTCGAGCGGCGGCTGGACCTTCGGCTCGCCATCTGTCCTGATGATGTTCCACCGCGCACCGGGATCGCTCAAAAGCGAACTTTTTGAGATGGACGAGTGCATGCCCCACTACTACAAGGTCACCAACCATCACGGGCAGGGCGCGGAGACCATCATGCGCGCCGAGGCGTTGTTCTGTCAGGGGCGCTTCACCGATGCACATATTGAGTTGGAACGTGCCTACACGCAGGTGAAGGACAATGGGCAGATCAACATGGCGCTCTGCTGCGATTTTCTGTCGCGGCGGCTCTCGCTTTATACCGATGTAGAGCAGCGCTATACCTTTGCGGAGCGATACGCGGAGCTTCTGCGCTATCACGACGCCTCGTGGATCAACCTCTGGAGTGCTACCAGCGCCTACTACCATGCCCTGCGCGGCGAAACGGACAAAATCCCGGAGATTTTCTCGCAGCACCGCCTCTCCGATATCAACATGCTCGCGCCGGGAAAACCCATGATGGAAATGATCGAAAATCAGGTCTATCTTGCTGAGGGCGCCTATGCTAAAGTGGCGGGTCGCAGCGCCGAACTGCTGTCTGTGTGCGAGGCAATGCACTACGCATTAGTAGCAATACATAGCCGCATCCAGACAGCGGCGGCCTATGCGCAATTGGGAAAAATTGAGGAAGCCCATGCGTGGCTGAAAAACGCGCTTTCCGACGCTGCGCCGGACGGTTTCGTGATGCCGTTCGTGGAAAACTATGCGCATTTGAAGCCCCTGCTGGCGCGAGAGATCAAAACAGAGCTGGTCGAAAAAATCACCAAACTTGGTGAGGCGGCAGGGGCGCGAAACGCGGCAAGCGTCCGCCCGGCTGCCTTCGATGTGCTGACACCGCGGGAGTTTGAGATCGTAGAGCTGATAGCGCAGCGGCTGAGCAACCGCGAGATCGCGGAAAAGCTCTATCTCTCCGAGGGCAGCGTCAAGCAGTATGTCAATCAGATCTATTCAAAACTTCATATTGAGGGCGACACCCGCACCAAGCGAAAGGCGCTTGCCGGGCTGTTCGGGCAAAAGACCTAACCTTTGGTTAATGGTTCTCCCACAAGATCCACCGTACAATGTCTGTACGGTGGATCTTTATTTTCACAGAAAGGAGGGCGCGCACTTGAATCGAAAGTATCTCACAGCCGTCACACCGCTGCCCGATCATGTGCTGCAAGTTGATTTTGTGTCCGGAAGCCGGCTCCTGCTGGATATGAAGCCCTATCTCGATAAGATCCGGTTTCGCCCGCTTGCAGATGCACGGGTGTGGAACAGCGCCGTGACCAACGGCATTTTTGTCCGCTTCGGTGATGTGGAGCTGAGCCATGATGAGATCTTGTCCATGGCGGAACAGGAGCATTGAAGCAGTTCATTTGAAAAAGGAGAAGCAAACGATGAAACATTTGAAAATCTTTCTGTCTTTTGCATTGGCGCTGGCGCTGTGCCTGAGCCTTGCCGCCTGCGGCGAGAGCAACGAGGACTATGGCGACGACGGCAGCGACTATAATTTTTATGGCCTGCCGGATTCCTTCGAGGGTCTGGTCAAGGACGCTGAACAGATGTCGAACCTCTACGTCTTCGGCGGCGCATGGCGTGGCGAGGACGGCGGCACGCTGATCTCCGCCACCAACGACAGCGGTGACGAGGTGCGCTTTGCGCTGTACGATTCGGACGAAGAGGTGACCGCCAGCGGCTTCATTCAGTTCGTGCCGGAGTATGACTGCGACTATTTCTACAATGAGCACGACGGCATGGCCTACCGCAGCTGGTTCGACGAGGTCGGCTCGCTGCATGTGGCCGAGCTCGGCACCTTTACGCAGATGACCGGCGACGCGCCGGGCGAGAACATCGGCGACATCGATTTTGAGACGATGGCGGGCACATGGTATCTGGACGCCGAGTGGGACGCACGCAGCATCCTTGTGTTTGACGAAATCGGCGGCTGGGAACTGCTGGAGCGGCCCGGTGGCGACGGCGACCCCACCACGGTGGACAGCGGCACCGTCGAGCTTGCGCCCGAGGACTCCGAGGAGATGTATCTCGCGGTTTCCGAGCTGTATGACGAGGTGGCCTATGAATTCACCCTTCTCGACCACGACACGCTGCGCTGGGGCGACTTTGAATTCTATCAGAAAATGGCGTAACGCGCGGAAAATAAGGAGGACGATCACATGAAAAAGAAATTACCATACGCTCTCGCGGGGCTGATACTGCTCTGCCTGCTGTGCACGGCCTGCGGCGGAGATCCCTCCTTGCAGGACGACCCCAACGATGGACTGGGCGGCGGGGTCAGCGAGGATACCGTGAACGACTTCAGCGATTTTGAGGGCATTTGGCTGGGAGAAGCGAGCAATGACTACGACTACATGGAGTTTGATTCAGACGGCAACTGGACGCTGTATCTCAGTGGCGAAGCGGTGGACGGAGGCTATCTCCGCTATGAGCCGGAGTGGGAGGCCATCTACGCTTACAGCGATCTCGACGACTCCGGCAGCCGCATCGCCATGGAGGACGGTCAGCTCTACTGCGCCGCCTACGGCTACTTTAATCCCGGCGAAGGAATGGAGTACCTCTGGTATGAGGACGGCGGCCGTCTCACAGAGGACGATGCACCCGATTTTCCGGAGGACGAGGTATCTGACTGGAACGGCCGTCTGAACGGCGATGCAAATTCCTATTGGAGCTGGGATTCCGACCTCTGCCAGCGGAACGTTTCAGAATTCAAGGGCATCTGGTACTATGACGGCGACCTATCCGCTGAGACCTATATCGTCATCGACGGCAGAGGCAACTGGAGCTTTTACCAGCGCGCACCCGGCGCTGAAAGCGCGGAAATGGACTGCGGCACCTTCTCCTATTCGACGGACGAGGCGAGCACCTATTACGCCGATTCCACGATGTACGATGGTGTGTCGTACAAGGTCTTTGAACTGGACGAGGACGTTCTCGTATGGGGCGACGAAGGCTCTTACTACCTGATGGAGTGATAGAAAGGACGGAAGAATGATGAAAATTCGATGGAAGCATATCGTTTCCTCTGCGCTGGCGCTGGCACTCTGTCTGAGCCTTGCCGCCTGCGGCAATTCCGATGATGTGGCGGGAGAGGACTGGCGCACCAGCGGCATGGTGGCCGGAAGCGGCACCATCACCCACGACGGCGAAAGCGTGGATGTTCTGGTCACGGTGAGCGAGAGCAGTGCGGCCTTCTACCGCGACCTTCCCGAGCAGGTGCTCTTTGACAGTGTGTCCTTTCCCATGAACATTCCCGATGCAGAGCAGGCCTTCAACGCCATTTTCCTTGAGGATCTCGACGGCGACGGCGAAAGCGACGTGCTGGTAAGCTTTATCCACGAAAACGGCGATGAAACTGAGCTGGTCTGGATCTGGGACCCGGTCAAGCGCTATGTGTTCCGGGAGGATCTCTCCACGGTTGCCATCAGCGGCGGTGCGGACGACGGCGCGCTCCTTCCGGCAGATGAAATCCAATCCGGCGAACCCTACTTCACGCAAAACGGTCTTGCGATCAACGCCGCCGTGGAGATGGGAACCTTCCTGCTGGAGGACGGCGTTTGCAGCTATTCAGGTCTTGGCGACGGCTACAATACCGGCGACTGCTATTGGGAAATCACAAAAAACGGCGACTACACCCACGACGGCATTCGCGAGCTGCACTTTGATGCCATCTGCTATATTCCGGACAGCTCCATTCCGTATTTCGCCGAGCAATACATCACCAATACCGACAGCGAGCTGTACGACTTCTACACCGGCATGTGGCTCACCACCGCAACGGCCTACGGCAACAGCCAACGCGGTGACAACTATTATCTCCACACCGTCAGCTGGCAGGGGAACAACTATCTCATTGAATTCGCCTACTCGACCGATTGGCAGTACAACGTGGGAGACTGGGCGCAGGTCCTGACCAAGAGCTACGTCGTCTATCTTCCCGAGGAGTACGACGGTCTGGTCTTTGCCGCCGAGGCGCAGCCGGGCAGCTACAAGGACAGTGCCAAGCGCATGCAGCTTGACAGCATTTCGCCCGAGGCCGCCCTCATGGACATTGATACCGTGGATCCTTACAGCAGCCTGTATTTCAGTCTCTGCTACTAAAAGGAGAAGCGGCAATGGAAAAGAAGCAAAACGATTTTGAAACGTCCGGCATCGAGCGCATGACGGACGCGGAGCTGTCAAAGAAGCTGGGACACTATCAGAGAACGGAGAGCATCGGCATATTGCTGGGCGTTATTCTGGTGATCGCCGGGTGTATTTCGATGTTTATACCGCGTGACCCCATTTTGGTCTGCGCTTTGGCGTTCCCCGGCGTGGCACTGTTCCTGCTGGTGGCCAAGCCCGCCCAGAAGAAGGAAAAAGCGCTGATGCAGCAGCAACTGGGCGGCTTCTTCCGCACGGAACTGACAAAAGCCTTCGGCCCGGAGCCGAAGCCGGCCACGCTGCCCATCGACTGGGCATACCTGGAGGCGGCAAAGCTGTCGGCGGTCCCCTTTACGGAGTGTACCGTGACGGACTTCCACGAGGGCGAGCACAAGGGACTGCGGTTCTCCGCAGCCAATGTGGAGCTGCGCCGCACCGTGGAGGAAAAGTCCGGCCCCAACAACGACAACTGGATGACCCGAACCGAGACACTGTTCCGCGGCATCGTGGTTCGCTGCAAGGCCATCTGTGACCCGGCGCTGGACATCGCCCTGAACGACATGTTCCAGGAGCGGAAGAAGGACGACATCACCGCCCCTGCCGCCTTCCGGAAGCACTTTGCCGCTCATACGGCGGATGGCCGGGAGGTGGACGATCAGGTCACACCGCAGCTTCGCAACCTGGTACAGAAGCTGGAGGCATCTTCCCGCAGTGCCAAGCTGTGCGGCCTTATCCTCCGTGACGGCGATCTGGCGCTGGCCCTGAACACCCGGTATGTGTTTGCAGGCGTTCCGGAGGAGCTGGATCTGCGGGACATCGACGGGATACGAAAATGGTTTACAGCCTCGCTGACCGGTATGGGTAATCTGCTGGATCTGATAACGGAAAGCCCCGCCTTGACCGGCGCAGCAGAATAAGGAGAAGCATATGGAAGAAAAGAACATAACCATGACAGATGAACAGCTGGCGCAGGAGCTGCGCAAAAGCAAGGGCGGCAAGCTCGGCGGCAAACTTCTCTCGCTGCTGGGCGGCGCGGTTGCCATCGCGGGTATCCTTCTGGGCGGCAACATCGTGCTCATCCTGCTGGGCGGCGTGGTGCTCGCGCTGGGGCAGGCGGTGCAGGGGAAATCCAAGGCGCACGCGGACGGGCGGGCCTTCAATGCCATTGCGCCAGAGATCATAGGCGCTTGCTTTGAAAACGTACAGATGAACCCCGCCTCTCCCCTTTTGAACGCAGAAGATACCAACATTCCCCTGCCAAGCCACAGCTATTGCAGCGGCAGCGGGTATGTCCGGGGGACCTATCAAAGTCTGACCACGGAGCTTTGCACCGTCAGGCTGACGGAGGTGGACGAATTCCAGCGCGAGGAAAGCGGTCAGTGGGAGAAAAGCGAGCACGAGGTCTATACCGGACAGTGGGTGCTCTGCGAGCTTGACCGGGAGCTCCCAACATGGCTGACCATCTGGCCGAGGGATACACTGGGCAAGCTGCTTCGCGTCAAAACCATCAAAACAGGAAATGACGACTTTGACAAGCGCTTCAACCTGACAAGCGGCAATGAAGCGGCTGCCCTTCGTATTCTGACCCCCAAACGGATCGAACGCGTCCTGACGCTGGCAGACGCCTCCTTTGGAAAATTCGCCGTAAATCTCAATCCGGACGGCAGGCTGTATCTTGCCGTTCACAGCGGGCATGGCTTTTTTGATAGCGGCAAGGGGCGCGAAGATCCCGCGCGGCTGCGGGCGCGCTTCACCCGCGAGCTGAAGTGGTTTACGGATATGATCGACGCATTCCGCGGCGTGTAAGGGAGGGTGAACAATATGCCTCTTTGGCTTGCTGTGGTGCTGCTGATTCTGACTGGCGCCGGCCTTGCGCTGTGCCGCAGATATCTGCGCGGCAACAAAACCGCATACATTCTCTGTACGCTCTTCTGCGTGCTGTTGGCGCTGGCCTGCATCGTTTATATCGGGCTGACTCTTCTCTTTGTCGATGCAGTGCAGAATCAGCCGCCAGCATTGTGATCTTCCGCCGCTCACACCACGCATCAAAGCAGCACCGTTTTCGGCTGTTAACAGCCGAAAACGGTGCTGCTTTTTGTATCCTTGCAATGCTCTTTTCTAACGTTTCCCCGTTTTGACTTGTTCGTACACAAAAAAAGGGAAAAACATCGTTGAACCCTCGGGACAAATCTGCCATAATAGATGCAATACGAACATATAAAAGGGCAGCTTTTACTATGAAACATATTTGCATCGGCATCCTTGCCCACGTCGACTCCGGAAAAACGACCCTCTCTGAGGGGCTTTTATATGCTTCCGGCGCGCTGCGGAAGCTCGGGCGCGTGGACCATGGCGACGCTTTTCTCGATACCGATGCGCTCGAGCGCGAGCGCGGCATCACGATCTTTGCAAAGCAGGCCATGCTCACCGTGGGCGAGCGCGAGTTCACGCTGCTCGATACGCCGGGACACGTTGACTTTTCCGCCGAGATGGAGCGCACGCTGTCGGTGCTTGACTACGCGGTGCTCGTCATCAGCGGCAGCGACGGCGTGCAGAGCCATACGCGCACGCTCTGGCGCCTGCTGGCGCGCTACGAGGTGCCGACGTTTCTCTTCATCAACAAGATGGATCTTGCGGGAACAGACAAAAGCGCCCTGATGGAACGGCTCACGCAAACGCTGAGCGCGGAATGCATCGATTTTTCCGCGCCGCCGCAGGGCCGTGATGAAGCGCTTGCCCTGTGTGATGAAGCGGCGCTTGAATCGCTTTTGGAGCGCGGCTCGATCGACGATTCCCTGATCTCCGAAATGATCAAAAGCCGCAAGGTTTTCCCCTGCTTTTTCGGCTCGGCGCTCAAGATGGACGGTGTGGAGGATTTTCTCTCCGCGCTTGCGCGTTTCACGGTCGCGCCGGAATATCCCAGCGAATTTGGCGCGAAGGTCTTTAAGATCTCGCGCGACGCGCAGGGCGGGAGACTCACGTGGCTCAAGGTCACAGGCGGAGCGCTGCGCGTGAAAGCACCGCTTTCGTATCGCGCGCAGAATCAGGACTATCAGGAAAAAGCCGATCAGCTGCGCCTCTATTCGGGCATCAAGTTCCGCACGCTCGAGAAAGCGGGTGCTGGCAGTGTCGTCGCTGTCACGGGCCTCAGCCACAGCTATGTCGGACTCGGTCTCGGCACAGAGGCTGAGGCGTCCGCGCCGCTTTTGCAGCCGGTTTTGACCTATCAGCTTGTCCTGCCGGACGGCGCAGACGCGCACAGCGCGCTCACGAAGCTGCGAGAACTGGAGGAAGAGGACCCGATGCTGCGCATCGTCTGGGACGAACGCTACGGCCAGATCCACGTACAGCTCATGGGCAAGATCCAGCTTGAGATCCTGCGCCGCCGTATTCTCGACCGCTTCGGCCTCGCCGTGACCTTTGACGAGGGCAGCATCGTTTACCGCGAGACCATCGCATCTCCGGTGCTCGGCATGGGACACTTCGAGCCTCTGCGCCACTATGCAGAGGTGCAGCTTCTTATCGAGCCGCTTCCGCGCGGGACGGGTATCCAGCTTGCGTCAAACCTTGCAACAGATGCGCTCGATCTCAACTGGCAGAGGCTCATCTTTACGCATCTTTTGGAGCGAGAGCACGCTGGCGTGCTGACCGGCTCGGCGCTGACAGATGTGCGCTTCACGCTCGTCGCAGGCCGGGCGCACTTAAAGCACACCGAGGGCGGCGATTTTCGTCAGGCAACCTATCGCGCCGTGCGGCAGGGCCTGATGCAGGCGGAAAGCCTGCTTCTTGAACCTTACTATGACTTCCGCCTTGAAGTTCCCGCCGAGTGTGTCGGCCGCGCGATGACCGACCTCCAGAACATGGGCGGAACGGTCGATCCCCCGCAAAGCGTGGGGGAAAACACCGTACTCACGGGTTATGCGCCGGTGCGCACGCTGCGCGACTATTTCACCGACGTTGCAGCCTATACCCGCGGCCGCGGACAGCTCTCCTGCGCCGTGCGCGGGTACGAGACCTGCCAAAATCAGGACGAGATCGTCGCCTTACTCGGCTACGACGCCGAGCGCGACACAGATAATCCCGCCTCCTCCGTTTTCTGCGACCACGGCGGCAGCATCACCATTCCTTGGAATGAGGTCGCGCAGCATGTCCACTGCGACAGCGGCATTCACTTTGACAAAGAGGAAACCGAGGAGAAATCCGCTCCCCCGCCGCGCCGCGGCGTTGGCGCAGGCAACGCGTATGCAGCGGACAAGGAGTTGCAGGAGATCTTCGAGCGCACCTACGGCAAGGTAGCACGCCGCGCGTTCGAGCCTGCGAAAAAGCCCGCGCGCACCTCGCTTGCCGACCACTACGACGTGACGATCCACTCCGAGGACACGGAATATCTGCTCGTTGACGGCTACAACATTATTTTTGCCTGGGACGAGCTGCAGCGCCTCGCCGCGCAGGACATTGCCGCTGCGCGCGGTGCGCTCATCGACATTCTTGCAAACTATCAGGGCTTTCGCAAATGCCGCGTCATCGTGGTGTTCGATGCCTACAAGGTCAAGGGCAATCCCGGCAGCGTGCAGACGGTACACGGCATCAAAGTCGTTTACACCAAGGAAGCAGAGACCGCCGACACCTACATCGAACGTGCGACCTACGAGCTGCGCCGCGAGCGGCGCGTGCGCGTGGCAACATCGGACGGCCCCGAGCAGGTCATTATTCTCGGCCACGGGGCGCTGCGCGTCTCCGCCCGCGCGTTTCATGCCGAGGTCGAGGCCGCTGAGGGACAGATCAGCGCCGTACTGCAAAGCCTTGTAAACCGCCCGAGAAGCGAGCGAACAGTGAGAAACAACGCAACGATCAAGCAATAAACTTTGACAAAAAGCGGTGGTTAAAGCCACCGCTTTTTTTACAATTTCCGTGCAACTTTTCTCTTGCAATTCGTTTTTAATTGTTGTATCCTAAGCACTGTCAATTTAAAGTGATAGTCAATTTAAGTTGACTATCTAAGTATTTTCAAGAAAGGAGAACCACATGCAGACCAACGAGATCCAGGAGCTGCTGCTCGACACGATCCCCGCGTGGCACTACTGGTTTGCCCGTCCGTTCAAGCGCATGCTCAACGACGGCGTGAGCCTCGATATGTACTACTGCATTCAATCGATGCGCCGCAGCGGCCACACGATGACGATGACAGAGCTTGCAAACTTCGCCCGCATGCCCAAGCAGCAGATGAGCAAGCTCGTTGACCGGCTTGTAGACGGCGGCTTTGCCGAGCGGCTGAGCGACCCGGACGACCGCCGGGTTATCCGTCTGCGCGCCACGGCGAAGGCGGACGAATACATCGCCGCCTTCTTTGAAAAGGACGCGGCGGAGTACCGCGAATTCTTCGAGCAGCTCGATAAGGAGGAACTTGATCCGTTCTGTGAGGCGCTGCGCACCATTCACGATACGTTTGACGAGCAGCGCAAGCGCATGATCGCGCAGGGGAAAATGCCCGAATGTCCCCCGCCGCGCAAGAGAGGAGGCAAATGCCAATGAAAATGATCCGCCACTTCATGGGCTGTATCCGCGAATACAAAAAGCCTACCGTCCTGACGCTTCTGTGCATGGTCGGCGAGGTCGCGATTGAGGTGCTGATCCCGTTTTTCACAGCCAATCTCGTCAATGAGATCAAAAACGGCGCAGCGCTCGGCGGCGTTGTCCGCGTGGGTCTTGTGCTCATTCTGATGTCCCTTGTGTCGCTTGGCTGCGGTGCGCTCGGCGGCCTGTTCGGCTCGCGCGCGAGCGCCGGGTTTGCCAAAAACGTCCGCCACGACGTCTTCACCCGCGTGCAGGGCTTCGCCTTTGAAAATATCGACAAGTTTTCCTCCGCTTCGCTCGTCACGCGCATGACCACCGACGTGAGCAACGTGCAGATGGCGTTCATGATGTGCATCCGCATCGCCGTGCGCGCCCCGCTGATGTTCCTCTTTGCCGTCATCATGGCCTATATCATGGGCGGTGCGCTCGCAACGACCTTTCTTATCATCATTCCCGTGCTGGTGATCGGCCTTCTTCTCATCGCGCGCAAGGCCATGCCCGCCTTTCGCGCGGTGTTCCGCAAGTACGACCGTCTCAACGAATCCGTGGAGGAAAACGTCCGCGCGATGCGCGTGGTCAAAGGCTTTGCCCGTGAACAGTATGAAAAGGAGAAGTTCGCCGCTGCCTCGCACGACATTGCCAAGGACTTCACCTTCGCCGAGCGCGTCGTCGCTCTCAACGCGCCGCTGATGCAGTTCTGCGTCTACTTCAACATGGTCTTTGTGCTCTTTATCGGTTCGAATCTCATCATCACGAACGGCGGCACGATCATCGACGTCGGTCAGCTCTCCGCCATGCTGACCTACGGCATGCAGATTCTGATGTCGCTGATGATGATCTCGATGATCTATGTGATGCTCACGATGTCCTACGAATCCTTCCTCCGCATCTGCGAGGTGCTTGAGGAAGAGCCTGCCTTCGCCGCCCCCTCCTCCCCCGCCACAGATGTGAAGGACGGTTCAATCGACTTTGAAAACGTCAGCTTCAAGTATTCCGCACAGGCAAAGAAATTTGCCTTGCAGGGCATCAATCTGCACATCGCCTCGGGCATGACCGTCGGCATTCTCGGCGGCACGGGCTCGAGCAAATCAACGCTCGTACAGCTCATTCCCCGCCTTTATGACGCAACCGAAGGCAGCGTGAAGGTCGGCGGCGTGGATGTTCGCAATTACGACCTTGACGCGCTGCGCGGCGCGGTCAGCGTGGTGCTGCAAAAGAACGTTCTCTTCTCCGGCACGATCAAGGATAACCTTCGCTGGGGCAACGAGCACGCAAGCGACGAAGAAATGGTTGAGGCCTGCCGTCTTGCACAGGCAGATGAGTTCGTCCGCTCCTTCCCCGACGGGTACGACACCTACATCGAGCAGGGCGGTACGAACGTCTCCGGCGGCCAGAAGCAGCGCCTGTGCATTGCCCGCGCGCTGCTCAAAAAGCCGAAGATTCTGATCCTCGACGACTCGACCAGTGCGGTCGACACGCGCACCGACGCGCTGATCCGCGAGGGCTTCCGCACCTACATTCCCGAGACGACGAAGATCATCATTGCCCAGCGCGTCGCGTCCGTGCAGGACGCCGATCTCATTCTCGTGATGAATAACGGCCGCATCGCGGACATGGGCACGCACGAGCAGCTTCTTATCTCGAGCGCGATTTACCGCGAGGTCTACGAATCCCAGACAAACGGAGGTGACAGCAATGAGGCATAATTCCAGAGCGTCTGGCCGCCCCAACGACGGCGCCGCTAATCTTGCCATGCTGAAGCGCACGGTGAAAAAGCTTTTCTCCTACTATCCCGTGCTCGCCCCCGTCACATTCGCCTGCATTCTGTTCTCAGCGATTGTTTCATCGATTCCGTCCCTTTTCGTGCAGAACGTTATTCAGATCATTCAGAAGTGGTACGTTTCGCGCGACTGGGCATCTGCCAAGGCAGAGCTCGTCCCCATTCTGTCGCTGCTCATTTCGCTCTATGTGCTCTCGATCATTGCGATCCTCGTCTACAAGCAGCTCATGGCCTATATGACACAGGGCTTTCTTGATAAGCTCCGTCAGGAGATGTTCGGCGGCATGCAGGATCTTCCCATTCGCTACTTTGACACGCATCAGCACGGCGATATCATGAGCTTTTACACCAACGATATCGACACGCTGCGCCAGCTCGTGTCCGAAGCCATCCCCGCCTTCATCCAGTCTGGCGCGATCGTGCTGGCCGTGTTCGGCATTATGCTCTATTTCAGCATCTGGCTGACGCTCATTTCGGTGCTCGGCGTGATTCTGATGATCGTCGTCACCAAGCGCGTCGGCGGCGGCAGCGCCAAGTTCTTCCTGCGCCAGCAGCAGGCCGTCGCCAAGACCGAGGGCTATATTCAGGAAACGATGACCGGCCAGAAGGTCGTCAAGGTTTTCTGCCACGAGCAGCGCTCCATTGAGGAGTTCGACAAGATCAACGATGCCCTCTTTGAAGACAGCTACCGCGCCCACGCCTATGCCAGCGTGCTCGGCCCCATCATCGGCAACATCGGCAACTTCCTCTATGTGGCTCTGGCGCTCGTGGGCGGCGTGCTGCTGCTTATCGGCGTTCCGAACCTGAGCCTTTCCGGCAAGGCGCTGGATATCTCGATTCTCGTCCCGTTCCTCAACATGACCAAGCAGTTCACGGGCAACATCAATCAGCTCTCCCAGCAGATCAACTCCATCGTCATGGCGGGCGCAGGCGCGCAGCGCGTCTTCTCCCTCATCGATGAAAAGGCTGAGACAGACGACGGCTTCGTCACGCTCGTCGACGCGAACATCGCCCCCGACGGCACGATCACCGAGAGCGACCATCACACCGGCCACTGGGCGTGGAAGAACCCGAACGACAACGGTAAGGCCTCTTACCGCGAGCTGCGCGGCGACGTGCGCCTCATCGACGTGGACTTTGGCTACGAAGAAAACAAGCAGGTGCTCTACGACGTTTCCGTCTACGCAGAGCCAGGGCAGAAGGTCGCCTTCGTCGGCGCGACCGGCGCGGGCAAAACGACCATCACCAACCTCATCAACCGCTTTTACGACATTTCCGACGGTCAGATCCTCTACGACGGCATCGACGTCAGCAAGATCAAAAAGGCAGACCTGCGCCGCTCGCTCGGCATCGTTTTGCAGGACGTGAATCTCTTCACCGGCACGGTGATGGACAACATTCGTTACGGCAAGCTCAGCGCGACGGACGAAGAGTGCATCGCCGCGGCAAAGCTTGCCGGCGCGGATGACTTCATCTCGCGTCTTCCGCAGGGTTACGCAACCGAGCTTTCCAACAACGGCGCGAACCTCTCGCAGGGTCAGCGCCAGCTCATCTCCATCGCCCGCGCGGCGGTGGCAGACCCCCCGGTGATGATCCTCGACGAGGCAACGTCCTCCATCGACACGCGCACCGAGGCCATCGTCCAGCGCGGCATGGATAAGCTCATGGAAGGCCGCACGGTGTTCGTCATCGCCCACCGTCTCTCCACCGTCAAGAATTCCGACGTCATCATGGTGCTTGACCACGGGCGCATCATTGAGCGCGGCAGCCACGAAAAGCTGATCGCGGAAAAGGGCACATACTACCAGCTCTACACCGGCGCATTCGAATTGGAATAAATGTGAAAAGGGGCACGGCCGGTGGCCGCGCCTCTTTTTTGTGCAGTCGAATATTGTCCAAGTTCTCCCGCTATATTGTGTTGAACGCAATTTTTTAAGGGAGGAATTCTATGTCTCGTTCGTTTTTCCGCACCTACGGATTTCTCGGCGCGATGCTGCTCTCGATCGTGCTCGGGTGCGTGCTGGGCGCGCTGTGGCCGCAGGCGGCCTGTCTCGCGCCGCTCGGCACCATCTTCATCAACCTCATGTTCTGCGTCGTCGTGCCGCTCGTTTTCTGCTCACTTGCAGGCTCCATCGCCTGCATGAAAAGTCCCAGGCGCGCGGGAAAGATCATGGGCACAACGCTTCTCGTCTTTGTCGTCACAGGGCTGATCGCCTCGGTCATCATGGTCATTCTCATGCGTCTCTATCCCCCGGTGCTCAAGCCGTGGACGGACGCAGCGGCGGGCGCTGTTGACGAACAGGCGGGCATCGCGGAACTGCTCGTCAATTTCTTCACGGTCGAGGATTTTGCCGCGCTTTTGTCCCGCCGCGCAATGCTGCCGCTCATTGTCTTTTCTATTCTCACCGGCTTCGCCGTCAACCTGAGCGGCGGGGCGGAGTGCCTGACGGCAAAGTTCTTGCAGGATATGACGAACTGCCTTTTGAAGCTCGTCTCCCTCATCTCCTACTATGCCCCCGTCGCGTTTTTTGGTTTCTTCGCCTCCCTCGTTGCGACCTATGGCGCGCAGATCACTGCTTCCTACGGCCGCGCGCTGCTCATCTATTACCCGCTCTGCCTCGCCTACGCGCTCATCGCCTTCCCGCTCTACGCGCGCGTCGGCGGTGGAAGGGCGGGCGTTGCCGTCATGCGGCGCCACATTCTTCGACCTGCCGTCACGGCGCTCGGCACCTGCTCTTCCGTTGCAAGCATTCCGACCAACTTACAGGCCGCAGAGGACAGCGGCGTACCGCGCGACATTTCCGATCTTGTTCTCCCCCTCGGCGCAACGATGCACATGGACGGCTCGTGCTTCAGCTGCGTGCCGAAGATCGCGTTCCTTTTCGGCGTATTCGGTATTCCGTTTGAGGGCGCGGGATTGACCGCCAAGATCCTGCTTGTCGCCGTATTCAGCTCGGTTGCCATGAGCGGTATTCCCGGCGGCGGTTACATCGGCGAATACATCATCTGCTCGCTCTTCTTTCCCTCCCAAATGGCCATTGCCTACCCCATCGCCGTCACGATCGGCAACCTCGTCGACCCGCCTGCCACAATGATCAACGCCGCGGGCGACTATGTTGTCACATTCCTCGTCGCGCGCTTCACCGAGGGGAAGGACTGGCTCGAACGCGCCCGGCAGGAGAAAAAGTAACATAATTTTTTCGTGCGCTCCCCGCCGCATCGTGCTATAATGTTTCCTGTTATGAAAGAAACGCCCGCCGGGGCGGGCAGAAATGAGGTTTATATCATGGAAACCGGTCTTTCCATTGCACAGATGCAGCGCGGCATGGACGTGGAGGGTTTTTATCTGCTCAAAGCCGCCTTTTCCAAGGTGACGGCAAGCGGCAAGCCGTTTTTGAGCGCCGTGCTCGCCGACACGAGCGGCACGATCGAAGCAAAAGTCTGGGATTACAGCGGCCCCATCGGCGAACGCGACACCGGAAAGGTACTCAAGGTACGCGGCAGCGTGTCGGATTACCGCGGCATGCCGCAGCTCACGGTCGACAGGCTGCGCCTTGCCGAAGAGAGCGACCCTGTCGATGTTGCGCGCCTTGTGAGCGTTGCGCCCATCGACCGCGAAGCAGGCTATGACGAGGTCAAGGCGCTCGTCGCCACGATCGAAGATCTCGACTACCGCGCCGTGTGCGAGCAGATGCTCCACCGCCACGAAGCGGCGTTCCGCACCATTCCCGCCGCCAAGAGCGTACATCACGGCTTTTTGTCCGGTCTTCTGATGCACACGCTCAACATGCTGCGCCTTGCCGATTTTCTTGCCGCGCAGTATGCCGATACCGTGAACCGCAGCCTGCTGCTCACCGGCACGCTGCTGCACGACTTTGCCAAGGAACAGGAATTCTCCTTCTCCGAGCTTGGCCTTGTGACCGATTACTCGACGAAGGGGCAGCTCTTAGGCCACCTCGTCATGGGCGCGCAGGAGATCGCCGCGCTTTCCGCCGAGCTTGACCTGCCCGAAGAAAAGGCGATGCTGCTGGAGCATCTGATCCTCTCGCACCACGGGCAGCCGGAGTTCGGCGCGGCGGTGCTTCCTCAGTGCGCGGAGGCGGAGCTTCTCTCCCTCATCGACCAGATCGACAGCCGCATGGAGATCTACCGCGAGGTGCTCGCGCCGCTCAAGGCGGGCGAATTCAGCCAGCGCGTTTTTGCGCTCGACAATCGGCGCATCTACAAGCACGAATAAGGAAAAAGCTGAACGGGCAATGCCCGTTCAGCTTTTTCCTTTTCCAATTAAGAGGAATAGCTTATCTTCTTCCCTGTGTTTTTGCGCGCAGATACAGTACCGCCTCGACAACGCCCCCGCCGACGGCGAGCGCCTTATCGGAGACCGTCGTGCAGTATTCAACCTTGCAGCGCGGGTCAACATCGCCGGACTTCATGCCCTTTTTGACGCGCACGCCGTCGTCCAGCACGCCGCGCAGCACGCCGCCGATGGTGCACTTCATCGGCTGGCCCTCGACAAAACCGATGGTCTCGCCCTCCTCGACCGTGTCGCCGATGCAGTGGACAGCGGTGAAAATGCCGTCGCACGGTGCGCGCAGCACGCGCTCGCCCGCAAAGCCGCCGATGAGTCCGGGAACATTTGTATTCGGGATCGCGCTGCCGGAGTAGATGACACGCCCGAGCGTGTGGCCGCGCATCGTTTCCACGACCGCGTGGCAGTCCTCGCCCGCTGTAAAGCCCGGGCCGACGCCCACAACGATGGGCGCGTCAGTGATCTTCGTGCCAAGGTTGCGCTTGGCAAGGATTGCGTCCACAAGCGCATCGGGCGCAAGCTCCTCGCGACACCGGCACTCAGGGTCAGGCAAAACGGGCAGCACACCCTCGCGCAGCAGCTTTATCGCCTCTGCTGCGTTCTCCGCGCACACGGCGCGCAGCCCCTCGACCGTCGTTTCCCCGTGGACGATGGCGTCAGAAAAGGCGACTGTGCGGCGAATGGCCGTCGGCCGCTCCAGATCGGTCATCACCACGTCGACGCCGCAGCGCCACAATCGCATGGCAGCGCCGCTTGCGATATCTCCTGCGCCGCGAATCAATACAAGCATACATATACCCCCTGATGCAGGCTGCCCGCGATAACCGGGCAGGAAAATTCCCTTGCCATGGTCTGCGCCGCCTCATAATCGGCGGCAGATTCGACCTTATTGATGTAAACGCGGTCGCCATAGCTCTCTGCGTTGACGACGCGCGCGGCGATCTCCGGCGTAACGGTCGTTTCTTCGTCCACGCCCGCAAGCTGCGCGTAACGCGCGCTGCGGTGGGAGACCTCGGAAATGGGTCTGCCGATGCCGTCGATCCCGACGACCGTGACAACGCGCTGCGCGCACGGCGGAATGACCGGCTCATGCGCTTCATGTGCCTTGAGCGGCAGCCCCTTTGCCCCGTCCGCCTCCACAAGCACAAAGTCTGCAATCCGTGCGAGCGCTTCGATGGAAATCTTCGGCGCGCAGAGCTTGCCGTCTTCCGCCGCTTCGCCGACGCAGACGATGTTTTTCTCCGCAAGTGCGGCGGCAGCGGCGCTCTCGTCCGTGCCCTCAAGCACAGGATAGCGCGCTGGGCGGCGAATGTGCGTTGTTGTTGTCAGGATGACCCTGCCCTTTTTCGAAAGCTCTTTTGCGAGCTGTTCCATCAGCGTCGTCTTTCCGCCGCTGCCGATGATGGCCGTTACACCGCGCCCGACGTGCAAAAGCGATGAGATCTGCATACGCGCCTCCTCAATGCCGACGCCCGGCAAGGCGGGCGCGGTGCTCGATCATCTCGCCGGCGATGCTGATGGCGATCTCCTCCGGTGTTTCCGCCAGAATGGGAAGCCCGATGGGCGAATGAATGCGCGCAATGTTCGCTTCCGAAAAGCCGTCGCCGAGCAGACGCTCGCGCGTTTTGGCAACCTTCGTGCGGCTGCCGATGCAGCCGATATAGGTCGCATCGCTCCTGAGCACCTGCGCAAGGATCTCGTAGTCCGCCTGATGCCCCGGCGTCATCACAACGGCATAATCGTTTGCCGTGAGCGTTACCTTGTCCGAAAGATCAGAAAAATCCCCGAAAATGACATCACTCGCCGCAGGGTAGTTCTCTTTTTTTGCAAAATCCTCGCGGTTATCGTACATCACCACGCGGAAGCCCACCGTTGCCAGCACCGGCACGAGCGCACGCCCGACATGACCGCCGCCGAAGATGTACACGCTGCCCGCATGGCGCAGCGGCTCAACATACACGCCGTTTTTCCAAACGGCCTTGGTGGAAAAATCGCCCGCTCTGTCCTGTAGGATCTCTCCGCGCGTGACAACGTGAAACTCGCTTATGCTGTCGCCGTCGAGTGAGAGCAGCAGCCAGAGGTCAACGTCCCTGTCGAGCAGGTCACACCAGCGGCGCAGCACCGCGATATTCTCTGTCTGTTCGGGCGAAAAAAGCTGAAAGTAAACCGTTACCGCGCCGCCGCAGATCATTCCCGTACCGGCCACTTCGCTCGGGTGCAGGTTGTAGGATCTAAGCTCGTTGCTGCCGCCGTCGTTGAGCGCGCGGCGTGCGCGCTCAATGCTCAGCCGCTCCACCGCGCCGCCGCCAATCGTGCCGAGCACACGGCCGTCTTCCAAAACAGCCATCTTCGCCCCCGCGCCGCGCGGCACAGAGCCGGACGAAGCCAGAATGCTGCACAGCACCACGCGCTCGCCGCGCGAAAGTGCCGCAAGCATCTCATCAAGAATCACTTTCATATAGTTTCATGCTCCTTTGCAGAGAATCACGCTGTTATTATGCACTGGATTATAGCAAAACGCCGCGGCAAACACAAGCCGCGGCGCATAAAAACGCTCTGATCGTTTTTTTCGGTTGGAATCGTCCGGTGATCGGTGGAGCCCCCGTTTACTTGCCGTGCTCGATGCGCTTCAGTTCGTCAAAATACTTGTCGTGCGCTTCCTGATAGGCGCGGTTGAAGAGCGGGTCCTTGCCCTGATGCAGCGCATGAATATAGTCGTGATGGTTGTTCATGATGCGCTCGTCCGTCATTGAAAGCGTAAACACGCCGATATTCGAGCATTGGTCGGCGATACGCTCCACATTGACGAGAATATCAAGGAACGTAAGCCCTGCATACACCGTGCACTGTCCGTCGCGCACGCGGCGGATATGGTTGGTGCGCAGCGTGGCGACCAGGTCGTCCACGACCTCCTCGACCGGCTCGATGCGGCGCGCGGCATCATAATCCGTTGCGGCAAAGGCCTTGTATGTGTAGTCAAGGATCTCGCCGAGCACCTCGCGCAGCACCTTGAGTTCCTGACGCGCCATAGGCGAGAGGCTTGCGTTGCGGTCGATGAACTCCTGCGCGTTTTCCGTCAGGTTCACGGCATGATCGCCAATGCGCTCAAACTCGCCGAAGCACTGGATATAATAGTTGAGCAGATCGTTGCCGTGGCCGTTTGGCATGTGCGGAGAGAGACGGATAAGGTAGTTGTCCACATGGTCGGCAAGCTTGTCGATGTGGTCTTCGTTTTCATTGATGACCTTGATCTCATGGGCGTTGTACTCGTCGAGCACGCCCATTGCGCTCATCACACCCGTGCGCGCAAGGCGCGCCATGGTGGTGATGGCCTCGCCCGCGCCGGAAAGGGCGATGGCGGGAGAGGTAAAGAACTTTTCATCCAGCAGCGAAAGCTCGTGCTCGACGCTCTCGCCAAGGCGCACGTCGTCCTTGATGAGCTTGCGCGAGAGCTTTTCAAACTGGTTGCACACCGGCAGCAGCAAGATGGCGGAGAACAGGCGGAACACCGTGTGGACATTGGCGATGCCGCCGGAAGTCAGCACCTGATCCCACAGCGGATCCAGCGTGCCGAAGCCGCGCAGCACCATCAGCGCGGCAACGACGAGGATCGAGCCCGCGATATTAAAGAGGATATGAATGACACCCGTGCGCTTGGCATCGGCCTCGGAGCCGATGGAGCAGACGATGGCCGTCGTCACGCAGTCGCCGATGTTGACGCCGATGATGATGGCGTAAACCGAAGAAAATGTCAGCGCGCCGGTCGTAGAGATCGCCTGCAAAATACCGATGGTCGCAGACGAGCTTTGCAGCAGAAACGCAACGCCCGTGCCGAGCAAAAAGCCGAGTACCGGCTGGCCGGAGAGCTGATAGAACATGTTGGCAAACGTTTCTGATTCCGACAGCGGGCTGACCGCCGCAGTCATGCCAAGAAGACCGGTGAAGAGGATACCAAAGCCCATGGTGATCGAGCCGATGGTATCCGACTTGCGCCCCTTGACCACCATGATGAACAGAATACCAATAATTGCCGCAAGGGGGGCAAGCGTCGAGGGCTTAAAGAAATTGAGCAGCGACGTCTCCGACGCGTTCACGTCGAGCAGGCGAATGATCTGGCCTGTGACCGTCGTACCGACGTTTGCGCCCAAAATCACGCCGATCGACTGGTGCAGCGACATTACACCAGCGCCGACAAGACCCGATGTCAGCACGATCGTCGCCGTGGAGCTTTGGATCACTGCCGTGACCACAAGGCCGAGCAAAAAGCCGACGAGCGGGTTGTTCGTCACCTTTTCCATTGCGCGCTTAAATGCGTCGGACGAGCCTTTTTTCAGTCCGTCGCCCATCAGGCGCATACCGTAGAGGAACAGCGCAAGACCGCCAAAGAGGGCGATCAAGTTGAAAATCGTCATAGCGTTTCAAACCTCTCGTCTTTTGTTTGTTCCGTTGTGCCGCCATGCGGCACGCTTTGGGCAGCAAAAAATGCCCAACTCTCACCAGATAGTATTTTATCAGGCAGATGAGAAATTGCAATCCTTTTCCTCATATTTGTCATAAAGGGCAAAAACGATTTCTCTCTTGCATTTTTTTGTACACGTGGTACAATAACCGCAGATAAAAAAAGGAGGCCTTCAACCATGTTGAACGCAGGCAATCCCATCGGCGTAATGGACAGCGGCATCGGCGGACTGACCGTCGTGCGCGAATTGCAGCGCATTCTCCCCGGTGAGGATATTATTTATTTTGGCGACAGCGCCAACTGCCCTTATGGCAACAAAACATCAGATCAGATCTTTGATCTAAGCTGCAATATGCTCCGCTTCCTTGGTGACAACGGCGTCAAATGCACTGCCATCGCCTGCAACACCATCTCCACCATGGCCGACCGTCTGCGTCCCTGCTTTGACTATCAGATCATCAGCATCGTGGAGGAAGCGGCAAAGTACGTTGTGCGTGAGCACCTTACAAGCGTCGGCCTGATCGCGACCGAGTTCACCGTCGCCTCCGGCAAGTATGCCGAGCTCATCCACAAAGGTGCGCCCGACTGCAAGGTCGTCGGCAAGGGCTCTCCCCTGCTCGCGGCGCTCGTCGACCGCGGCGACTTCAACCAGCACGACATCAACACCGAGATCCGCACGCAGGTCGACAACATTCTCGCGCGCGAAAAGGTTGAAAATCTCATTCTCGGCTGCACGCACTATCCCATCGTGGAGGAAAACTTCCGCGAGTGCTACCCTGATATGAAGCTCATCAATCCCGCGCTCGAGCAGGCAAACGCCGTCAAGGCGTATCTCGCCGAGCAGAACGCGCTCAACCCGCAGAAGAAGGGCAAGTTCATCATCTGCACGAGCGGTGACCCGCAGGTGTATGTCAACGTCGGCAAGCGTCTGGGGCTCTTTGAGGCAAGCGAGCTGAAGGTCGTGCACATCTAAATAAAAGCAAGTGCAAAAAGCGGAAAGCCATGAGACTTTCCGCTTTTTGTTCTGCATTCGCCCGCCCCGGCATACGGTGGAGCGAGGTGGTCTGATTTGAAAGCATTCGAGGCTGCAATTTTGCGCGATTTCGGCGGCTTGGAGGATTTTGAACGCGTGCTGATCCATGCGCTGCGCCGCAGCTGCGGCCAGCGTGTCCTGCTCTCGCTGATGGCGGACGATACGCTCTGGCTCATCTGCACAAGAGCCGAGGCAGATCCTTTGGGTGCGGTGCTGCTTGACCTTGCCGCGCCGGCTGCACCCTGCACCGAGGAAGCACTTGCTCTGCGCGTCCGCGTGATCGACTGGCGGCACTGTGCGCGCCGTTATGAAGAAGTCCTTGCAGCGCGGCACACAGCGTAAGGCAATGAAGAAAAAGGGCGCACATACGGTTTCCCCGTATGTGCGCCCTTGTACTCTTATTATTCTCCTTCCGACAGCGCCGCCATGATCTGCCGCAGCGTCTCCTCAACGGTTCCGTTGTTGTCGATGCTATGATCGGCAAAGCGCTCATAGCACGCCCTGCGCTTATCGTACATCGCGGCAAGGTCGCCCGCGGAAAGGGGACGGCCCTCTCGCGGGAGCTTGTCAAGGTCACGCCTGAGCCAGAAGATGACGCCATTCTGGTGCAGGGAAGCGTAATTCTCCTCGCGCGTCACGCAGCCGCCGCCCGTGGCGATGACCAGACCCGAGCGCCTGCCGAGATCGGCGATGACCTCGCTTTCCAACGCTCTGAACGCCGCCTCGCCATTTCTTTCGATGAGGGACGCGCAGCTTGCGCCATTGCGCTCTTCGATCTCCGCGTCGCTGTCGAGCGCAACGCGGTCGAGCGCTTCGGCAAGGCGTGCGGCCACGGTGCTCTTGCCGCTGCCGGGCATGCCGATCAGCACGATGTTCTGCATCTCGCGTCCCAGCTTTTTCCAGATGCGCTCGGTCTCGCTGCCCAGAATGGCATGGCCTTCAAAAACCTCCGCCGTGCGCTTTGCCTGCGCAACGAGCATATAAAGCCCGCTCATATAGGGGATACCGAGCGTCTCCGCCTGCATCACGAGCGCCGTGCGCGCGGGATTGTAGACGATGTCGAGCACACCCGCAAGCCGCGGGAACTGCCGCAGATCAACGGGCGACACACCGCAGTTCGGATACATGCCGACGGGCGTGGTGTTCACAATGATCTCCGCGTCCGCGTGGCGGTTCAAATTGCCGTAGTTGTCTTCTCCGCTGCGGGAGATGACCGTCACGCTGCGCGCACGCAGCTCATTGAGCACGGCGCAGACCGTTGCGCTTGCGCCGCCGCTGCCGAGGACGAGCGCCTTTTTGCCCTCGACTGAAATGCCGCTCGCCTTCACCATGGCGTCAAAGCCGTAGGCGTCGGCATTGTCGCCGTAGAGCGTGCCGTCCGCGCGGCGAACGAGCACATTCACGCTCTGAAGCTTCTGCGCAATGGGTGAAAGCGCCGCGCAGTAGGGAATGACCGCTTTTTTGTAGGGAATGGTCACATTCAGGCCGTCAAATTCCCCATCTTTTAAGAATTCGCCGAGCTTTTCCGGCGCGACCTCATAGAGCCTGTAATCATAGTCCGCAAGCTCTGCATGAATGGCGGGCGAATAGCTGTGCCCGAGCTTTTCGCCGAGCAGACCGCAGCGTTTCATTCAGATCACCTCGCTGTAAGAGCCGAGATACGAGAAGTCCTCGCAAAGCTCCGGCAGCTCGCCCATGAGCTGAGTGAACTGCGGGGCGTAGACTGAGGTCTCAAGGTCAAAATAGAACATGAACTCGAAGTTGCGCTCTGGGATGGGGCGGCTTTCGAGCTTATTGAGGTTGACGCCGAGCGCGTAGAAGCGCGAAAGCACCTGATAGAGAGAGCCGGGACGGTGCGGCAGCACCACCATGAGGCTCGTGCGGTCGGCGCCGGGGTAGATCTCAAGATCCTTTGCAATGCAGATGAAGCGCGTGAAGTTGTTGCCCTGATCCTGCACGGAGGCGGCAAGGTTTTCAAGACCGTAGAGATCCATACACGCGCGGGACGACAGCGCCGCCACATCGCTGCGGCCGGACTCGGCGACCATGCGCGCGGCCACGGCGGTATTCTCGCAGCGGATGACCTTCACATTCGGAAGGCCCTGCAAAAAGTGCGCGCACTGGCTGATGGCCTGCTCGTGGGAGTAGATCTCGCGGATGTTCTCGATCTTCGCGCCGGGATTGGCGAGGAGATTGTGGTCGACCTTGATGCGCACCGAGCGCACGATGCGGAAGTTGTGACGCATCATGAGGTCATAGACCGCGTTCACGCTGCCCGCGGTGCTGTTTTCAAGCGGCAGCACGCCGTAGCGGCAAAGGCCCTTTTCGATGGCGGAAAACACCGCCTCGAAGGAAGAGAAAAAGAAGGTGTTCGGGCGCTTAAAGAGCTTTTCGCAGGCCTGCTCGGAGTATGCGCCCTCCACGCCCTGACAGGCAACGGCGGCTTCCTGCGGGAAAAGATGCGGCGTCTTTTCGATCGCCTCGGCGATCTTCGCGGGCAGGTCGCCCCTCGCGCCGAGCAGACAGCTCTGGCGGCTGCGGCTCAGTTCAAAAATAAGAGAATAGAGCGAGGAAACGTATTCTCGCAGATCCTCGGGCGTTTTTTCCATGAGCGTGCGCATCTTTTCCTTTTCGTGTCGCGCGTCGAGCACGCGCAGGCCGTTTGCCTGCTTGTAGGCGGCGATCTTCTCCGCCGTTTCCATGCGCTTGGCAAACAGCGCGATCAGCTCATCGTCGATTTGGTCGATCTCTTTGCGATAGTCGTTCAGATCCATAGTTTTTACCTCGTTTCCTTCCTGCGTGCGAGCAGCGCGTCATAGACGGCGACGGCAACAGCCGCCTCCACACATGGCACGGCGCGCGGCACGATGCAGGGATCGTGGCGGCCGGTGATGGCAAGTTCCTCGCGCGTCACGCTCTGCAAATTGACGCTTTGCTGCGTGCGCGCGATGGACGGTGTCGGCTTGAAGGCCGCGCGCAGCACGATGGGCATTCCATCCGTAATGCCGCCGAGAATGCCTCCGCAGCGGTTCGTCTCGGTGACAATCCTCCCGTTTTCGACCGAAAAAGCATCGTTGTTCTCGCTGCCGCGCAGCTTTGCCGCGCCAAAGCCCGCGCCGAACTCAACGCCCTTGACCGCCGGAATGCCGAAAACAGCCGCGGCGATGCGATTTTCCATGCCGTCGAATATCGGGTCGCCAAGACCTGCCGGCGCGCCGAATACAGCGCATTCTATCACGCCGCCGACACTGTCGCCCTCCTCGCGCGCCTGCGCGATGGCGGCGCGCATTTTTTCGCCGCACGCGTCGTTCACAACGGGAAAGTCCTTCTCCGCCGTGGATGAGGTCAGTTCTCCTTCGTCGCAAACGCCCGCAATGGAGGCGATGCGGCTCACGACCGCAATGCCCTCGCGCGCAAGAAGCTGCATGCAGATGCCGCCCGCAATGCACAGCGGCGCGGTGAGTCTTCCGGAAAAGTGCCCGCCGCCCCGCGCATCCTGAAACCCGTGGTACTTGGCATAGGCGGTGTAATCGGCGTGGCCGGGGCGCAGCAGGTCGGCGGTCTTGGCGTAATCGGCGCTGCGGGTGTTCTGGTTTTCCACCATCAGCGCAATGGCGGTGCCGGTGGTGCAGCCGTTCACTACGCCGGACAAAAACTGCACGGCGTCTGCCTCGGTGCGGGGAGTGGACAGGCCGTCGCCCCGGGCGCGGCGTTTGTCCATACAGGCGGCCACAAAGGCTTCGTCCACCGGGACCCCGGCGGCCATGCCGTCCAGCACGGCTCCGATGGCCTGACCGTGGCTTTCGCCGAAAATGGTCAGCGAAAGGTCGCTGCCAAAGGTATTTTTCATGGTGTCAGTCCTCCATGCCCAGCAGGGGACGCAGCCCCTCCACGGGGATGGTCTCGGCCCGCCAGCAGCCCAGACCCGGCACCTTGATCACCGTGATCTGACCGCCCTGGGCCTTTTTGTCGTGCAGCATCTCGGCCAGCACTTTTTCCTTGTTGTAGGTGGTGCGCACAGGCAGGCCAAGGCGGCGGTACACCGCACGCACCC
>OHPV01000225.1_pt1 | contig 44788 bp, 56 predicted proteins | sample 1577781 | NCBI WGS metagenome assembly OHPV01 (sample SAMEA3879518, study PRJEB24766) | human gut metagenome | biome: human-associated habitat; feature: feces | place: USA | collected 1985/1987 | reverse complement strand
AAGGGTCTGCAAAACCCTCATTCCCCAGTTCAAATCTGGGTGTCACCTCCAGAAGTTAGGATTTCAAGCAGAAATGTTTGAAATCCTTTCTTTTTGTATTGAATTAGTTGTATTTTCGTGTTTTTCAAATCTTGATTTTTCTCTGAAAATCGCCCGAAATACCCGTTTAGGGGAAAGGGTCTGCTCTTTGGAGGACACGATGAGAATGGTCAAAATGAAGCCGAAGCCCATGGATTTGGAAACCGCGATGCAAAAATTTCTACTGGTCAAGGAATCACAGCACACAGGCGAAGAAACGATGAAGGACTACCGAAATTGCCTCGCTCGGTTCTTAGCCGACAGCCACAACAGCTTAGACTATCCCCTGCTCGAAAGCGATGTGCTGACATTTTTTGCCGCAATCCCCGACACCTCCCCTGCCCGCTATAATAAACCGTTCCAGAACATCAACGCATTTCTGAATTGGGCGCTTGAGCAAGAACTCATCGGGAAGAATCCCATCAAGGTTCATAAGCTCCATAAGCGGCGGGACGATGGAAACATCAAGCCTCTTCCCGTGGACAAGCTGCAAGCCTTTCTTGCTTCACTGGACAAGTCTACCTATACCGGTCTCAGGGATTATGCGATTTGTATGGTCATGCTCGACACAGGAATCAGACCCAAAGAGCTGCTTTCCCTGCGCGATTCTGATTATCACAGTCACGATAAATGCCTTGTTGTCAGTAAACTCACAGCCAAAACAAGAACGCGCAGAATCGCTTATCTGAATAAATCGGTTGCTTTTCTTCTGGAATCCTTTCTTCCTCAAAAGCCGGAAGATTGGGAGGATTGGTTGTTTCCAAGCTATGAGGGGCAAAAGCTGTCCGTCTCTCAGCTTGACAAGTCTTTTGCTCACCATAGCGAGGATTGCGGCATCAAACTGACCCCTTATCAGCTCCGTCACAGCTTTGCAACACTCTTTCTCAAGAACGGTGGAGACCTGTTCAGTTTGCAGCACCTTATGGGGCATTCTGATTTGCGTATGACCAAGCGATACGTTGACCTCGATGAAGAGCACATCGCCAAACAGCACGACAGCTTCTCCCCCGCCAAGCTCATTTCAACCGGCAGCTCTCGATTGCGCCGGGTTTGTCAATAATGCACAAAATTCTATCTTTCCATTTAGCAGTATATACTATTGTATTATCTCTATTTTTTCTTTTCTTTGTCAAGGTTCTGCTCCATTACGCGTCTTTGCCAAAATTGTTTATATTGCACATATTTTTTATAAATTATTGACATAATGTACATATATATGCTATTATACCTACAGAAGCAAACGAACTGTAGCGAATGTAATTGAGAGTATTCCATATATTTCTGTATATAACAAGCCTTTTAGCATTCCTGTGATAATGCTCTGGACACTACTGTACTAAAAAGCTGACACTACTGAATCAGTCCATGAGTATGAGTGCTGCAAATATCCAACACAGGTGTTCAGAAAACTTATGGTAAGTGTAAAGTGAAAATTGCAAAAATCCTGTATTTCTAGTACTTACAGGCTGCCATTAGATTACTATAAGATTAAAAATAGATTACTAAAAGATTAAGTACTGAAATTAAGATAACAATAACATTCGCCAAAGGCTCATGTAGCTTAAATCTTTACTTAACATCTTATTGATGAGAAAACTGAGATAAGATGAAAAATTTCAAATAAGGTTGGTATTTAATATGAAGAAAAAAATGAATGCTTAGCTCACAGATAAATTTGTATCGGTACCATATAGAGCATTGTTCTTTGATGGATTATCGAATTCAGATGCTCTTCTGTATGGATATCTAAATGGATTTGCCAGAGCATTTGGAAAAGACTCTGATGAACGTATCGTATGGGAGAGTACAAGGAGTATTGCAACTAAGCTGAATTTGTCTCCTACTACTGTAGGCGAGTGCATTAAGCATCTTGAGAGCGCAGGATTGCTCAAAGTACAAAGGGCGAAGGGAAAACCAACGGTTATCTGCGTTCTGCACGACTTGAAAGACAATGAAAACAGATTTGGCTTAGAGGACGAAGAAGATGAAGAATTTGATGATTCTGAGTTAGAGTGGCTTCCAGACTATGCAAAGGATGCTATCAGAGCTTGGAGAGAAGAAGACACAGAGGATGAAGACTCTGAGCAAAGAGAATGGGTAGATGACGTAGAGGATAGAGTAAATTCGAGAAGTAGTACTTTACCAGACGACGAGGACTCATTTTTTGATATAGACAATATCCCTTTTTGAGCAGAACAGGTTAGAAGTATATAGCCCCCCTGTGCAGAGGATCCGCTCGCGGATCCTTTGCTGGGGGGCCTTCTCTTTGCTCGTGGGAAGCATGAATTTCAAAAACTGCCCTACCACTTTGGTAAGAAGCTACAAGTGGTAGAGCAGTTATTTTTCAATCATTTTTGAAGCCTGAATTTCAACAATAGGTATGGCTCAATTTCCAGCACAGAGGCGATGTTGAAGAGCAGTTCGAGAGACAGACCACGATTCATTCTTGGAGCCTCTACTGCTGCGAGATGCTGGCGGCTGATGCCTAATTTCTCAGCCAATTGCTCCTGTGACAAGCCTTTCTCCTTGCGGTAGTAGCCAATCGCATAGGACAGGTTTTCCAAGCGCTCGGTGTTATCGAAGTAGGGTTTCAGATATTCGTTCTCCAAATGTTCCACCACCTTTATGGACAGTGTATCCAAAAAGAGAGTGCAACAAAATAATCTTATAAGCACTATTGACGTGTATTAAGCGACAATATATAATGATAGGACATGAAGAGAAGGAGAGAGATAGCATGAACAGTCAAGAACTACTCGAGTATGTGCGCCGAGCGAAAGATTTAGAGATAGGCGTTTATGAAGCGCAGCAGATTCAGGATATGTTTTACCAAAGTGCCAGAGCGTATAAGCCAAGAAAGCCTGTGGAGCCTGACTATGAATCTGAGGTCTGTCCGATGCCACCCGAAGAAGTTATTGAAAGGTCGAGCGGGTCGAAAATTGGAGATTTCTGTATTGTTGGAGCCTTTTTAGGCTTTGGAATTTGGTTGATGGCTATACATTGGTATGTGTTTGGAATTCTTTTATTACTATTAGGAATAGCATTGGGAAAAGGTGTTGCAACGTCTATACAAATAAATGAAGAAAAGTACACTAAATACTTGACTGATTTACAAGAATATCAAAATCGGATTAGTTGGTATAACCAGTCAATAGATGAAATAATCCGTAGAAATCAAGCGAAACGAGATGCCTATACAAAATCATTGCTCGCCTTTTCAGAACAGGTAGCAGACCATGTAAATCGTAGTAAGCTCGAGATAAACGAGGTAATAAGTGCAAAATGGGATTTGAAAGAAGCGTTAAGAACTCTCTATGAAGAGAATATTATTTATCCCAAATACCAGAATCTTGTTGCGGTGTCTACGATTTACGAATACCTTGCCAGTGGTCGTTGTGACCAGCTTGAAGGCCCCAACGGTGCGTATAACCTATATGAGATGGAATTACGGCAGAACATTGTCATCGGTCAGCTATCCACGATAACAGAGCACCTTGAGCAGATAAAGGAAAATCAATATACGCTTTATTACGAGATTCAAAACGCCAATAGGAATTCGGAATCAATGCTTTCCAGCATCGGCGATGATGTCAAATTCTCAGCTTATCAAAATGCTGCTACAGCTAAGAACGTTGAGACTATGAGATATATCTCCATGATGAAGAATGTCTGGAATGGAAAGGGATTCTGAGATATAGATACAGCCCCCTGTGCAGCGTGATCGCGCAGCGACCACGTTGCATGGGGGCTTCTCTTTTACTGCTCCATCTTTTTTACGAGCTTATAGAAGCTGCTGCGTTTCAGCCCTGTCAGCTCCATTGCCTTTCTTGCGGACATCTCTCCGCGCTGCCATGAGGCATAGACCTCATTCCAATTTTTGGGCCTTTGCAGAGGGGGTCTGCCAAGATGTTTTCCCTTTGAACGTGCACTTTCAATTCCCTCCCGTTGGCGTTGCCTGATGGTCGTGCGCTCTTGCTCTGCTATCGTACCGAGAACTTCGATGAGAATGTTGTTCACCATCTCAAGTACCCATTCCTGCCCAACGGGGAAGTCGGTCATCGTTGTGGGTAGGTCGATGATTTTGACACGGATGCCATGCTCCTTGAAGTATTGCAGCTCTGCTCTGATGTCACCTTTGTTGCGGCTGAGTCGGTCGAGGGACTTGATGATGAGCGTATCACCCTGACGGAGAATGGTTGTTTTCAATGCCTGATAGCCTGAACGGTCGAGGCTTTTTCCTGACTCCTTATCGGTCACGATATCGCGTTCTGTCGCGCCGAGCTTCCGAAAAGCATTGAGCTGTCGGTCAAGATTTTGTTCCTTGGTGCTGACACGGGCGTAGTAGTAGGTTCGGTTTTCCATGATAACCTCCTTGAAAAGTGTATGAAAAAGCCGATGAATTTCCGCACATATCCGAAAACTGCTTTTGGTGGTTCTCAGACAGAAAATTCATCGGCTTTTGGTGTGGTCGTAAAGGTATACCTTATTAGATAGTGCCGGTGAGGGATAGAACACACTGCTCAATAAGATATTTAATTATCTTTTCCCTCTCAGAATCGTTCGCAGAGGCTTCGGGGTATAAGGATAGCCCCCCTGCCTTGCGTCGCTCAGAGAAAGGAAATCTATAATAACTTCTTATTGAATCTCAAGATGCAAGAATCATCAGCTCCTTACAATCCAAGCAAGCAATGTGAACGCTCTTAGTGGCTCGAACACTATTCCCGCAGCAGGGACAGATGTACTTTCTACTGCTGCTCGGCTTCGGCGGGAGAGGCGGGGTGTTGCTGTGCGTTCCTGTTCCTGACACCGATACGCCGTAGAACTCATTGCGGGTGATGAGGATATCGCTCAAGTCGTTTTCTAGTACGAAGGTTAGCAGCTCATCATTTGGCTCAGTGATGGTCCAGCCGTATTTTTCGTGATGACCGACTGTCAGACCATGGCTCTCGGCAACCTCCTTGAAGCGCTTGTTGTGGTAGGTATTTCCTCGGCTCGTGTCCTTGATGCCGTGGACATGGCAATAGTAATGCACCATCTCGTGAAGCAGCGTCGCACAGATATTTTCGATAGGCCTTGCGAGCGTACCGGCTCCGATGTTGATTTCATTGCTGCTGCCGGTGACGGATACCCAAGTATCATCTCTCATAGAGAAGTGCCCATATGCTCGCGGGGTGGATTGAATAGTGATGGTCGGTCTTGACAGTGCACTTTCAAAAAAACGCTGATTGAGCAGGTCAAACAACTTGTTGAGATATCCTGCGACGCGATTATATGAAGTCAGTTGTTTCATGGTAATTCCTCCTTGAAAAATAGGAGAGAGCACGATATAATACTCGTACCCTCTCCATTGTGAGTTGTGGTCAGCTCTTTGTCTGTGGCTTGGTAGGCGTTCAGACAAGGGGCTTTTTTCATGCGCTGATGGAGAAGCGGCGGGATGCGACCTGTTTCGTAAAAGCCTTGTAGAGGTCATCATGCACACGCTTAAAGGCGGCAGAATCAAAGCGGTTCGAAAGTACAGAGGTCCAGCGGATGATGTAGCTGCCCGCCTGCAACTCTTCCACGCCTCGTTCCTCCATTTCTGTCTTGATGCTGCTGCGGATAGCATCTGCCTCAGTCTTGGCCTCTTCCATCATGGCTTCCCATTCATTGAGGGCTTCGATTTTGGCGATAAGTTCATTTCTTGACATAGTGTTTACTTCCTTTCTTGATGTAGGTTGGTGGATAGGTCTGTGGTTGGTGCTGTGATTAGATACGGCCAAAGAGAATGATGAGAACGAGCAGGATTTCGATGCAGAGAGCAATACCTTCACCGGTCATCTGAAACGCCTCCTTTCGCTTGAAAATTCAGGTTCAATTTTTCTTGCTGTCGTTGTCATCTTCGTGCGCGGTTGTGATGCTGAGCAGGACAGTGACGGTGAGTGGGATAATGATGAAAATTGCCCACGCAAGGAATGAGGCCCAGTTATCGAGCGGGCCAGCTTGCAGGAACGGAAATACGAAGAGCACGAAGAAAATGAAGAACGCCATGGGGATACCTCCTTTCTTGGGTAGAGTTGGATATATAAAAAGAACTGCACCACTCATAGGAGCAGCACAGTTCTTGGATAGGTGAATTTACATTTTCCGGGGTAAAAATCTTAGCGCTGAACACAGGAGCATAACGGGGTAGGTCGCCTCAAAAAAATCAAAAGTTTTTCGAAATTGGTCCAAGGGTCTGTAAATAAAAAGGCCTTGAAAAAGCGCTCATCTATGATATAATCAGCTCAAGAGAAAAATCCGGAAAGCATTGAAAACACTAACTTTTTTAGAGGTTGACGCTCCTTTTTCCACATGGTGACATAGCCAAGTGGTAAGGCAAGGGTCTGCAAAACCCTCATTCCCCAGTTCAAATCTGGGTGTCACCTCCAGAAGAAAAGACACGTTTTGCGTGTCTTTTTCTTTTTTTCACCCATCAGATCCAAACCGGCAAAAAAGGCTCTCGGGATAACCCCGAGAGCCTTTTTTCATGCTGGAAAGCACGCAAGATCAGCAATCAAACAGACTGCTGCGCTCTGCGCTCTTTCAGCTCCTCGCGCATCGTGGTGTTGAACGCGCCTTGCAGCGGATACACCTTCAGCATAATGAAGCAGAGAACACCAGACTCACGAGGCCGGACAGGGCGATGATGTCCGTGCTGCCCAGCGCAATGCGATAGAAGTAGATGTTGGCGGCGTTGGTGGTGATCATCAGGAGCAGGGTGCCGTAGGCGAACAGATTCCCGTTTGTAAGCTTTTGGGGATCGTTCACTTTTTCTTTCTTCTTAAACATTCGCTGCTCTCTTTCTTGTAGCTCCCGCTTTTATTTCCTCAGATACGCCGGATCAATGATGCTCTTCAAGCCAGCGCTGTGCGCACTGGGCCAGATAGGCAGCGCCTCTCGGAAGGACTTCCTCGTTGAACTGCACCTTCGGATTGTGCGCGGAATATTTTCCGCGCTCGTCCATATAGCCGCTGGACAGATACATAAAGGCGGATGGCACCCTCTCTGCCACGAAAGCAAAGTCCTCCGACGCGCTCGCGGAAATGTTCGGGTATTCCATCGTGCCGGGCAGATCCAGCTCTCTCATATACTTCACGAAGTCGTCGGTCGTGGCGGGATCGCAGATCAGCGGCGGGCCGCCGGCGGAGATCTCAATATCGGCGGTAGCGCCATAGACAGCGGCAGTCGCCTGCGTGACCTCGCGGACGCGCTGCACCAGCTTCGTCTGTGCCTCCTTGGTATCCGCGCGCAGCGTACCGGTAAGGCGGGCCGTTTCGGGGATGATGTTCATCGCCGTTCCGGCGTGGAAGGTGCCCACCGTAATGACGCAGGAATCATGCGGATCCAGCTCTCTTGCGATGATCTCCTGCAGCGCAATGATGATGTGTGCGCCGACACTGATCGGGTCAATGCAGTTCTGCGGCATGGCGCCGTGGCCGCCCTTGCCCTTCACCGTAACGGAGAACTCATTGTTGGAGTACATCATCGTGGAGTTGTCATTGTACATGAACATACCGATCGGCAGCTTTCCGGGGCCGACGTGATACGCCAGCGCCGCGTCCACCTTCGGGTTCTCCAAAATGCCGTTTTCCAGCATGTTCAGGCTGCCGTTGAGGCACTCCTCGCCCGGCTGGAACATGAGCTTAACGGTTCCCTGCAGCTCCGATTCATGCTCCTTGAGCATCTTCGCAGCGGTCAAAAGCATGGCGGCGTGCATATCGTGCCCGCAGCAATGCGCAGTCTGCGGGTTCATGGAGGCAAACGCAAGGCCGCTCTCTTCCGGCATCTCAAGCGCGTCCATGTCTGCCCGCAGAAGCAGGACTTTGCCGCCCTTGCCGATCAAGGCGGTCACTCCCTCGCCGCAGCGCTCAGGTTCGATTCCGTATTCCCGCAGCTTCTTCTCCACATAGGCCACCGTGTTTTGAAGCGTCAGCCCCGCCTCCGCGTGACTGTGAAGGTACCGTCTGTTCTCGATCAGTTCGTCCTTCAGTTCCAGTGCTCTGTCATAATAGCTCATTTTACTGCCTGCCCTTTCCTTAGGTTTATGATGAGTCAAAAAACACAACGAAAAATCATAATGTGAAATGCTCCTTTCGTCAACCATTATTATTGGGTATTTCAAATCCCCTTATGTGCCAAAATAATACAGCACAGAGGAAAAAAAGCGGCAGCTGCAAATCACCGCATGATTTTCCCGGTACACAGTTCTCCCATTTTTGAATTTTTCCGCCAAACGGAATAGCACCGCGAAATACGCGCAAACTAAATGCGGCAAGCGCCAAAACAACTTTTCAGGAGGATCCAATCATGACCGATCATACCAACAGCGGCTGCGCCTGCACGCCCAACACCGCCATTCGCTGCGCCGTAACCAACTGCGCCAACCACTGCAAGGAAGGCCAGTACTGCGGTTTGAACGCCATTCAGGTCGGCACGCATGAGGCCCACCCAACGATGGATCAGTGCACCGACTGCCAGAGCTTTAAGAAGCAGTAACCCTTTTGCAGCCGCCCTCCGGCGGCCGCTACATACCATCAGGCAAGGCGGGGTGCAGCATGACAGAAAAGGGAAAATATCGCATTGCCGGCGCGCTCGCCGGTACAGTGAACGGGCTCTTCGGCGGGGGCGGGGGCGTCCCGCTCGTCTTTTTGCTGCGCGCGTGGGCAAACGTCCCCGACAAAACAGCGCTCGCCACCTGCGTGGCGGTCATCTTCCCGTTCTGCCTTGCCTCGCTGCTGGTATACGCCCTGTGCGGCGCGCTGCCGCTTAGAGAGGCGCTGCCCTACCTTTTCGGCGGGCTGGTGGGCGGCTGGATCGGCGGCAAACTCTTCAAGAACGTGCCGAATACATGGCTCAAGCGCATTTTCGCGCTGTTTCTGCTGTATGGCGCGGCGAGGTATCTGCTGTGATAGAATGGTTCTTCCCCGCGCTCTGCGGGCTTGTGACGGGCATTCTCTCGTCGTGGGGTGTTGGCGGCGGAACGCTGCTGCTTTTGTGCATGACACTCTTTTTCGGCGTGGAGCAGCGCACGGCGCAGGCCATCAATTTGCTTTACTTCCTCCCGACGGCGGGCATTTCGCTCCTTGCGCACCGAAAAAACGGTTATCTTGACCGCACCGTCCTGCGCGCAGCCGTCCCGCTCGGCACACTCTGCGCGCTTGCCGCCGCTTTTCTTGCCACAACGCTCGACAGCAGCCTCTTACGCAAGCCATTTGGGCTATTTCTCCTCTACGCAGGGGCGTCGATCCTGCTGGAAAAGCCGGAAAATAAAAACAAAGCGCTGTGAGGTATCCTCACAGCGCTTACGGTTTCATCATTTCTTTTCTGTCATCTGCTCGAGCGCGTCCTTCGCGGCCATCTGCTCGGCCTCTTTCTTGCTGCGGCCGGCACCCTTGCCCACGGCAGTACCGTTGAGCAACACCTCAAAGCAGAAGGTCTTGTCATGGTCAGGGCCGCTCTCGCCGAACAGCCGGTAAGAGAGGGTCTGGTTCGGTGTACGCTGCACAAATTCCTGCAAGATGGTCTTGTAGTCGCGGCGCTTCTCCTCAGCGACCTCCTCGCGCTCGGTGTCGAGCAGCACGCGGTGAATAAGCGCGCTTGCCGCGCCGATGCCGCCGTCGAGATATACCGCGGCAAACACCGCCTCGGTCGCGTCAGCCAGAATGGACGGGCGCGTGCGTCCGCCGCAGCTCTCCTCGCCGTTGCCGAGCTTGAGGTGCTTTCCCAGTTCCAGGCGCTGCGCGACCTCGTGCAGGCTGTCCTCGCACACGAGCAGTGCGCGGATGCGCGTCAGCTCGCCCTCGGGCGCGGCAGGGTGCTTGGCGAACAAATACTCCGCCGTGACAAAGCCGAGCACACTGTCGCCTAAAAATTCCAGTCGTTCATTGCTGAAAAAGTTCGCGCCGCGATGCTCGTTGGCATATGAGCTGTGGCGCAGTGCCTCTTCGAGCAGTGCCGGGTTTTTGAAATGATATTGCAGTTTTTCTTCCAAGGCCCGCATATTGCCTCCTCCTGATAAAAGGACGCCCCGCGCAAAGCGGGGCGGCTTTTTTCTTCTTAACCGAGCTTTGCGTTCAAGTAGCGCACGCAGTCGCCCACCGTCTTGAGCGAGGTCAGCTCTTCTTCGGGGATCTCGTCCAGCTCGAACTCTTCTTCCATGGCCATCACCAACTCAACAAGATCCACAGAGTCGGCGCCAAGATCTTCTTCGAAAGAGCTGTCCATCGTGATCTCATCGGGATTGAGCGCGAACTGCTCCGCGATCAGCTTCTGCATCGTCTTAAAAATTTCTTCGGGACTCATAATCTCTTTTACTTCCTCTCACGGTTTTGGTTCTTCCAAATGATACGGCAAAGGCACAGGACTGTCAATACCCATTTTTTCGCTTTTGGGCATTCGCCGCATTCTGTCTTTCGTCAGATCCGCATCTTGTCGATGTTTTGCGTGATGTCGTCAATGATGCCGCTGCGCGCGACCTCCATCGCCTGACGGACCGCATTGCAGATGCCGACCTCACTCGCGCTGCCGTGCGCCTTGACGACCGGCTTCGAGATGCCGAGCAGCGCCGTGCCGCCGACTTCGTTTGCATCGAGCATCTTCTTAAAGTCCGCAAGCCTGCCTTTGAGCAGCAGTGCAGCCAGTTTCGTCCCCGCGCTGTGCAGGAGCATCTCCTTGAGCTTGACGGAAAAGAGCTTGCCCGTACCCTCGATGCTTTTGAGCATGATGTTGCCGCTGTAGCCGTCGGCCACAATGACGTCACATGCGCCGAGCAGCGCTTCCTTCGCTTCAATGTTGCCAACGAAGTTGAGGTGCCCCGCCTCGCCCGCTTCTCTGAGCTTCTGATACGTCTCGCGGCGCAGCGTGTCGCCCTTGCTCTCCTCCGCGCCAATGTTCAGAAGGCCCACGCGCGGTGTTTCAACGCCGAGCACCTTCTGCGCGTAGTAGCTGCCAAGGTAGGCAAATTGCAGCAGATACTCCACCGTACACTCGGCGTTTGCACCGCAGTCGATAAGCACCGCTCTGCCCGTTGCCGTCGGGATCGTGGGGGCAAGCGCCGCGCGGCGAAGGCCGCGAATGCGCTTGACGACGAGCGTCGCGCCTGCAAGGATCGCGCCCGTGCTGCCTGCGCTGACAAAGCCGTCCGCCTCACCGTTGTGCAGCATCGTAAGCCCCACGGTGAGGGAAGAGTCCTTTTTCCTCTTGAACGCCGTAGCCGGATCGTCGCAGATCTCGACGACCTCCGTCGCGTTCACGATCTCCACGCCTGTGGGAAGCGCCGCGCAGCCGCACTCGCGCAGCGTTTTCTGGATCTCTTCCTCTTTTCCGGCAAGAAGGATCTCCGCGCCGTACCGTTCGTGTGCCATCAGCGCACCCTTGACGGGTGCAAGAGGTGCAAAATCGCCGCCCATGGCGTCAACAATGATCTTCATGGGATCACTCCTTCCTGTCGCTCAATACCGCTTCGCGCAGCGCATCGATACGGCCGAGCGCGCGCTCGGCAAGCGCCGCGTTTTTCACGCGCTTGCCGCCCCTGACGCGATAGCCAAGCGGCGGCATGATGCCAAAGTTCACGTTCATCGGCTGAAAATCCGAGACCGTCGTATCACTGATGTAAAGCCCCAGCGCGCCGATGGCCGTCTCGCGCGGGAAGTCGACGGGCGTCTCCCCTTCAAGCCGCCGCGCCATCTCAACGGCGGCGAGAAAACCCGAGGCCGCAGACTCGATGTAGCCCTCCACGCCCGTCATCTGGCCAGCAAAGGCAATGCGATCATCGGCGATGAGGCGGTAGTAGCGGTCGAGCATTCCCGGCGAGCGCAGATAGGTGTTGCGATGCATCACGCCGTAGCGGACAAAGTCCGCATTTTTCAGCGCGGGGATCATCGAAAACACGCGCTTCTGCTCGGGAAAGCGCAGATGCGTCTGGAATCCGACCAGATTATAAACGCTGCCCTGCGCATTGTCGCGCCGCAGCTGAACGACGGCGTAAGGCTCCTGCCCCGTCTTCGGGTCGCGCAGGCCGCGCGGCTTGAGCGGGCCGTAGCAGAGCGTATCATGCCCGCGGCGCGCCATGACCTCAACGGGCATACAGCCCTCGAAAACGTGCTTATCCTCAAAGCCATGCACTTCCGCTTCCTCCGCCGTGGTCAGCGCCTGCCAGAAGGCTTCATACTCCTCCTCGCTCATGGGGCAGTTGATGTAGTCCGGCGTGCCCTTATCGTAGCGCGAGGCAAAAAACGCCGAATCCATGTTGACGCTCTCAAAGGTCACGAGCGGGGCGGCGGCGTCGAAGAAGTTCAGCGTGTGCCCGTCACCGATCTTTTCCGCGATGGCGGCGGCGAGCGCATCGCTCGTCAGAGGGCCCGAGGCGATAATGACATCCCCCTCGGGAATGGCCGTCACCTCGCCGGGCACGACCGTGATATTGGGGTGCGAGCGGATCTTTTGCGTCACGAGATCCGAAAAGCCATCCCGGTCTACCGCCAGTGCGCCGCCCGCTTCCACGCGCGTCGCGTCCGCGCAGGCAAGGATCAGCGAATCGAGGCGGCGCAGTTCTTCTTTGAGAAGGCCCACCGCGTTTTCGATCTGATCCGAGCGCAGCGAATTTGAGCAGCAGAGCTCGGCGAAAGAGTCCGCATGGTGTGCGGGCGTTCTTTTTTCGGGTTTCATTTCATGCAGCGCCACGCTTATGCCGCGCTGCGCGAGCTGCCAGGCAGCCTCGCAGCCAGCAAGGCCGGCGCCGATCACAGTTACTTGCATCAGTCCTCTTCTTTCTCCGCGGTCTTTTGGGCCGCGGACTTCGCGCTTGTCTTCTTTGCTGTCGTTTTCTTGGCGGCGGTCTTTTTCGCTGCGGGCTTCTTTTCAGGCGTTTCTTCGCCGTCCGCCGTTGTCTTTTTGCTTGTCTTTTTCGTCGTGGTCTTCGCCGCTGCCTTTTTGGCGGCAGGCTTCTTTGCGGCGGTCTTCTTGGCCGCCGTTTTCTTGGCGGCGGGCTTCTTCTCCGCGCTCTCCGGGGCTTCGGCAGTTTCCGTATTCTCCGCCGGTTCAGCATCCTCGGCAGCTTTCTTCTTCACGTAGCCGCGCTGATCCTCTGGCACAAAGCGCGAGCAGGCGGGGTTGATGCAGTATGGGCGCTTGAAGCCCCTGCCCGCCTTTTTGAACATCGTCTGGCCGCACTCGGGGCAGTCGTCCTTCGTCGGCACGTCCCAGGTCATAAAGTCGCATTTCTTCTCCGGATCGCTGCTTGTGACGAATTCACAGGCATAATAGGTGTACTGCTTGTTCGTCTTCTTGCTCACGCCCGTGCGCTTCATCATGCGTCCGCCGCACTTGGGGCAACGGCCGTCCATCACAATGACAAGAGGCTTGGTGAAGGTACACTCGGGATAACCCGGGCAGGCAAGGAAACGACCGAAGCGCCCGCTCTTGATGACCATATTGCGTCCGCAGATGTCACACTTTTCCTCGCTCACCTCGTCGGGTACCTTGATGCGCACGCCCTCGAGCGCCTCCTCGGCATTTTTCAGGTCGCGCTCAAAGTCGCCGTAAAAGTCGCGGATGACGTCCTTCCACGGCGTCTTGCCCTCCTCCACGGTATCGAGTTTCTGCTCCATGCGGGCGGTAAACTTCATGTCCACAATGTCGGAGAAGCGCTCCTCCATCAGTCCCGTCACCACCTCGCCAAGCGGCGTGGGACGCAGGTACTTGCCGTCCTTCACGACGTATTCGCGATCCAGGATCGTCGAAACCGTGGGCGCGTAGGTCGACGGGCGGCCGATGCCGTTCTGCTCCATCGCGCGAATGAGCGTTGCGTCCGTATAGCGCGCGGGCGGCTGGGTAAAGTGCTGAAGCGGCGTATACGCTTCAAGCGCAAGCCCCTGCCCCTCGGTGAGCGGTGGGAGCGTGCCCTCCTTCTCTTCCTTGCTCTCCTCGTCGCGGGATTCTTCGTAAACGGCGGTGTAGCCGGAGAATTTCAGGTTGCTGGCGCTCGCGTGGAACTCGTGCTCGCCTGCCATGATCTGCGCGCTCACACTGTCGTACACGGCGTTCGCCATCTGGGAGGCGAGAAAGCGGCTCCAGATCAGGCGGTAGAGGCGATACTGCTCGCCTGTCAGGTCGCCCTTGATCTGCTCGGGCGTCAGGTTGACGTTCGAGGGGCGGATGGCCTCGTGCGCGTCCTGCGCGCCGGCCTTGGCCTTGTAGTGGCGGGCGGTCTTGGGATAGTAGCTCTGCCCGTAGCGGCCGAGAATGAAGGTCTTCGCCGCGGCGATGGCCTCCTCGGAGATGCGCAGCGAGTCGGTACGCATATAGGTGATGAGGCCCACCGTGCCCTCGCCCGTGATGTCAACGCCCTCGTAGAGCTGCTGGGCGATGGCCATGGTGCGGCGCGGCGTCATATTGAGCTTGCGCGAGGCCTCCTGCTGCAAGGTAGAGGTCGTAAACGGAAGCGAGGGGGAGCGCTGCTTATCCGTGCGCTTGATGTTCGTCACGGTAAAGGGCTTGTCGCCGATATCGGCAATGATGCCATCCACCTGCTCGCCCGAGGTCGGCTCGACCTTTTTGCCGTCTTTTCCGTAATAATGCGCCTCAAAGGTCTTGTGCGAGACTTCGTCCGTGAGGTCGACGTCGAGCGTCCAGTATTCCTGCGGCTCAAAGGCCTGAATCTCTTTCTCGCGGTCGTCCACCATGCGCACGGCGACAGACTGCACGCGGCCCGCCGAGAGACCGCGGCGCACCTTTTTCCACAAAAGCGGGCTGAGCTCATAACCCACGATGCGGTCGAGCACACGGCGCGCCTGCTGCGCGTCGACCAGGTCCTGATCGATGGCGCGCGGCTCCTGAATACTCTCGGAGACGACCTTTTTCGTGATCTCGTTGAAGGTCACGCGCTTGGCCTTTTCATCGTCCAGTTCCAAAAGCGCCTTCAGGTGCCACGAGATCGCCTCTCCCTCGCGGTCAGGGTCCGTTGCGAGATAGACGGTGTCGCTGTCCTTGGCGGCCTTCTTGAGCTCGCCGATGAGCTCCTCCTTGCCGCGGATGGGCTGATAGACGGGCTCGAAATCGTGCTCGATGTCCACGCCGAGCTTACTTTTGGGAAGGTCGCGCAGGTGGCCCATACTGGCCTTGACCTCGTACTCCCTGCCCAGATATTTTCCGATGGTTTTCGCCTTGGCCGGAGACTCGACGATCACCAGATGCTTTTTTGCCATGAATATTATTCCTCCAGTAGTGTGACAGTCAAAGAAAAATGCTTGCCGCCGCTCTGTTCGACGTAGCCCTCAAGCTCCATCATCGTCAGCGCGGAAAGAACACGGCGCGTAGGGATCTGCGTTTTTTCGATCAGGTCGTCCACTTGCAGCGCGCCCGCTTTCAGCGCGCGCAGAATGGCCATCTGATCGTCGGTCAGTCCTAAGTCGTTGGTTTTCAGATTCAATTCCGGCAGCGCGGGTGTTTCCTCCACCGCCGCCTGTTTGGCGCGTGCGAGTTCCTCGCGCGCCTGATAGCCGAGCGTTCGCGGCAGCTCCACGCGCTCGCCAAGGATTTTGTGCGGATACTGCGCTTCGTATTCGCGCAGCACGTCCCAGCTGTCGGTGATGAGCGCCGCCGCACCGTCCGCGATCAGGCGGTTGCAGCCGCGGCTCATGGGTGCGTCGATGGGGCCGGGCACAGCAAATACGTCGCGTCCCTGCTCAAGAGCTGTATTTGCCGTGATGAGTGCGCCGCTCTTTTCCGGTGCCTCGACCACGACGGTGGCAAGGCTCAAACCGCTGATGATGCGGTTTCGCACAGGAAAATGCCACGCCTCCGCCGCCGTCCCGGGCGGGTATTCGCTGATGAGCGCGCCCGAGGCCGCAATGTCGCGGTAGAGCCATTCATTCTCTGCGGGATAGACGACGTCGAGCCCGTTGCCGAGCACGGCGATGGTCTTTCCGCCCGCGCGCAGCGCGCCGCGATGGGACGCTGAATCCACACCCGCCGCCGCGCCGGAGATCACGACCGCTCCCTGACGGCTCAGGCCGTAGGCGATCTTTTCCGCCGCCTCGACGCCATAGGGCGAGGCCTTGCGCGTGCCGACCATGGCAACGGCGACCTCCTCGTCGATGACGGGAAGCTGCCCCTTCACATAGAGAAGGCACGGCGGCTCAAAGATGTTGCGCAGGCGCACGGGATAGTCCGCGTCCTGCATCGTAAGAAGGCGCAGGCCGAGGCGCGAGCACGCGCCGAGAATGCGGTCGGCGTCCTCCATCGACTTTTCCGCGAGCAGCGCGATCTGCCGCGGCTCGATGCCCTCAACAAGGCGGTATTCGTCCTCGTCGGCGTAGAAGATGTTCTCCGGCGAGCCGAAATGATCGAGCAGCAAAAGTTTTGAGCGATTCGTCAGTCCCTTGACTTCCGAGAGCCACACCCAGTATTTGAGTCCCGCCATGAGAACCTCTCCTTTCGTTTTATCGGTACATCTCCCAGAGAACGACCGTCGCCGCGATGGCCGCGTTGAGCGATTCGCAGCGCGGGTTCATGGGAATTTTCAGCGTTTTGGCGCACTCGTCCAGCACTTGCTGCGACAGTCCCCGCCCCTCGCTGCCGATGGCGACGGCCGCCCTTGCAAGGTTTGCCTCGGCAAGCGGTACGGTATCGTCGCGCAGGGCCGTGCCGTAGAGCGGCACGCCGCTTTTCCGGAGCAGCGCGAATAATTCCTCCGCTGTAACGGTGTAGGCCTCGCGGCGGAAGATCGCCCCCATTGTGGCACGCGCCGTTTTGGGGTTATAGAGGTCGGCGCAGGCATTGACCAGGAATACGCCGTCGCAGTCAAAGGCGTCCGCCGTGCGCAGGATCGTGCCGACGTTTCCGGGGTCCTGTACGCCGTCGAGCACGAGATAGTGCTTTCCCGAAAGCGTTTCGGGCAGGCGCACCTCGGGCAGCGCCACGGTGAAGAGCGCGCCCTGCGGCGTTTCCATGGGGCTGACAGAGCGCATCAGCTCCTCGCTCACGCGCACAGCGCGCACGCCGTCCGGAAGCGGCGGAATGTCGACCCCTTCGGAAAAGACCGCCGTTTTCACCTCCGCGCCCCATTTGAGCGCCTCGGCAAGGAGCTTCGTTCCGTCGCAGAGATATTCCCTGCTCTTTTTTCGATAAGACCGGGAGGACGCCAGCTTGCGCAGATGTGTCATCAGCGGATTCTGCCGGCTCGTGATGGTTTCCGCATTCATTTTTCCCTTTCCCCCCAGTTTTTTATTTAATATTTATCACACTATATTATCAACTGCAGTCCTTTGTCAAGCAAAAGAATCCCGCCAGTTTTCTCATTTTGTACGATTCCTGCGACGCCGCTTTACAGCGCGCCTCCTTTTGTGGTACACTAAGCGGGAAATATCACGCAGCATGACTGCAAGGAGGTACCTTAAAAATGGAATCTGCCAAATCGCGTTTTCTGCGCTATGTGACCTACTACACCACCTCGGATGATTTCACCGGCACTTCTCCCTCCACGGAGCGGCAGAAGGATCTCGGAAACGTTCTGATGCAGGAGCTCGAAGCGCTTCATCTCGAAGACGTTCACATGGACGATTGCGGCAATGTGCTCGCAACGCTCCCCGCGAGCGAGGGCGTAGACGCGCCCGTCATCGCGCTCATCGCGCACATGGATACTGCGCCCGATGCCTCGGGCGAGAACGTCAAGCCCCGTCTCGTGCGCTACGAGGGCGGCGAACTGAAGCTCAATGATTCCGTTTCCCTCACCGAAGCGCTCTGCCCCGGTCTTGAAAGCCACATGGGCGACGAGCTGATCGTGACCGACGGCACGACGCTGCTCGGCGCGGACGACAAAGCAGGCCTTGCCGAGATCATGGCCGCGGTGGAGACGATCCTGGAAAAGAACATCAAGCACGGTGAGGTGCGCATCATCTTCACGACCGATGAGGAGATCGGCCACGGTACGGATGGGCTCGATGTGCAGGAGCTCGGCTGCGACTACGGCTACACCGTGGACGGCGGCCCCCTCGGCGAGATCGAATATGAGAACTTCAACGCTGCCGCCGCGGTGCTGACGGTGCACGGCGTGGGCGTTCACCCCGGCAGCGCCAAAAACGTGATGGTCAACGCTGCGACCGTGGCGATGGACTTCCACGCGCTGCTGCCTGAGGACGAAGTACCTGAAAAGACCGAGGGCTACGAGGGCTTCTTCCACCTCACGGATATGGAGGGCGGCATGGCAAAGGCCACGCTGCGCTACATCATCCGCGACCACGACCGCGAGAAATTTGAAGAAAAGAAGGCTCTCTTCGCCGCCTGCGCCGAGAAGATCAATGAGGTCTACGGCGACGGCACCGCCGAGGTCGACATCACCGACAGCTACTACAACATGAAGGAAAAGATCCTGCCGCACTTCCACCTCATTGAGCGTGCGGAGAATGCTTTCCGCGCAAATGGCGTCGCCCCCATGTGCGTACCCATCCGCGGCGGTACGGACGGCGCGAACCTTTCCTGGGCCGGTCTTCCCTGCCCCAACCTCTCCACCGGTGGCTACAACTATCACGGTGTGCGCGAATGGATCCCCTCTGCCAGTCTGGACATCATGGCGAATGTGGTCGTCACGCTCACCGCAAGCTTTGCCGAATAAGGCAAGCGCTATCCTATCAGAAAGTAAGGAGTGTTTTCAGATGAACCCTGTCGAAAATCTCGCAGCTTTGCGCGCGGAAATGGCAAAGCGCCGCATTGACGCCTATGTTGTCGTGACCGACGACTTCCACACCTCGGAATATGTTGGCGAGCACTTTAAGGCGCGCGAATTTCTCTCCGGCTTCACCGGCTCCGCCGGTACGCTCGTCGTGCTGCCTGAGTCTGCCGCGCTGTGGACGGACGGCCGCTACTTTTTGCAGGCCTCGCAGCAGCTCGCCGGCTCCGGCATTGAGCTCATGCGCATGGGTGAGGCGGGCGTTCCCGAGATCCCCGCGTTCCTGCATGATCACGTAAGCGAAAACGGCTTCATCGGCTTCGATTCCCGCACGATCAGCAACGACTTTGCCCGCCGCATCGGAGAAAAGGTGAGCGAAAAGCACATTCGCTTTGCAGGTGACGAGGATCTTGTCGACCTTGTGTGGACGGATCGCCCCGCGCTCTCCTGCGAGCCGCTCTGGGAGCTCGAGCCGAAGTTCGCAGGCTACACGCGCGCGGAAAAGCTTGAAAAGGTGCGTGAAAAGATGAACGAGCTCGGCGCGGACGTGTTTGTGATCCCCGCGCTCGACGAGATCGCGTGGCTTTTGAACCTGCGCGGCGGTGACGTTCTCTATACGCCGGTGTTCCTCTCCTACCTGCTGCTTGAGCGCGGCAAGGCCACGCTCTGCGTGCAGAAGGAGGCTGTGAGCGCCGAGATCGAGGCGCACCTCGCCGCCGACGGCGTGGCGCTCGCCCCCTATGACGATATCTACGCGCTGGTCGCCTCGCTCCCCAAGGGTACGCGCGTGCTGCTCGACGGCGAGCGCGCCAACTACCGCATCACGCAGAGCGTTGGCACAGGCGTGGAGACGATCGACCGTCCCAGCCCCATTCAGCTCATGAAGGCGATGAAGCACCCTGCCGAGCAGGAGAATGAGCGCATCGCCCACATCCGCGACGGCGTGGCCGTCACGCGCTTCATCTACTGGCTCAAGCACACGATCGGCAAGGAGACCATCACGGAGATGAGCGCCGCGAAAAAGCTGGAGAGCCTGCGCGCCGAGGGGGAGCACTTCCTCGACCAGAGCTTTGAGCCCATTCTTTCCTACGGCGCGCACGGCGCGATCGTCCACTATGCGCCGACCGAGGAATCTGACATTCCCATGGAACCGCACGGCTTCTGTCTTGCCGATACGGGCGCGCAGTACTACGAGGGCACGACCGACATCACCCGCACCATCGCGCTCGGGGCGCTCACCGAAGAGGAAAAGCGCATCTACACGCTCGTGCTGCGCGGCCACTTGCAGCTTGGCGCGGCGAAGTTCCTCCACGGCTGCACGGGGGAAACCCTTGATATGCTCGCCCGCGCGCCGCTGTGGGAGTCAGGCCTTGACTACAACCACGGCACGGGTCACGGCGTCGGTTTCGTCCTCGGCGTGCACGAAGGCCCTGAGCGCGTGCACTGGGACGTGAACCGCCAGAAGCGCCACTGCGTTATCGAAGAGGGCATGATCTTCTCGAACGAGCCGGGCATGTACCTTGCCGGCAAGTTCGGTGTGCGCGTGGAGAACCTTGTCGTCGTGCGCAAGGCGGAGGAGAATGAATATGGCCGCTTCCTCGCGCTCGAGCCGCTCACGCTCGTCCCCTACGATCGCGACGCGCTCGATCTGACGCTTCTCACCTCCCGCGATGTGGAGCTGATGAACGACTATCACGCAAAGGTCTATGCGGCGATTTCTCCCTACCTTGCGGGCGACGAGCTTGCATGGCTCAAGGACGTCACCGCACCGGTCACGTTCGGCTGATAAATCAATATAAAAAAGGTTCGGACTGCAATGCAGTCCGAACCTTTTTCATTGTGTCTTAGTAGAGCTTTGCGCCAGCGGGAATATCGCCGTCGACCATCAGCAGGTTGAGGCGCTCCTCCCCGTCCACGTGGTGAACGGCGGAAATGAGCATACCGCAGGAATCGATGCCCATCATCTTGCGCGGGGGCAGGTTGACGATGGCAATGGCGGTCTTGCCGACAAGATCCTCGGGCTCATAGTAGTCGTGAATGCCGGAGAGGATCACGCGGTCGGTACCGGAGCCGTCGTCGAGCACGAACTTCAAAAGCTTCTTGCTCTTGGGCACGGCGGTGCATTCCTTGATCTTGACCGCGCGGTAGTCGGACTTGGCAAAGGTGTCGAACTCGACCTGCTCTTCGAAGATCGGCTCGCTCTCTACCTTGTCGACCTCGTCGGCGGCGTGCGCGCCCTTGGGCTTGACAATGCCGGCACTGCACGGCGCGGCGGCGGGAGCGCTCTCCGCGCTCTTCTCCTCGGCCTTCTCGCTCTTCTTGGGCATGTCGAGCGGCTTCATCGTGGGGAACAATTCACGGTATGCTCTATCTTGTCTTATTATGCTTTATTACCTCACATTTCACATGAAATCCAAAACTTTTTTACCCATTTTGCTTTTATCTTGTTTTATCTTGTGATAGTCAAATGTGGTAAAATTTGTGGTAACACCTTAAAACCTCAGATAGGCTTCGTGGTTTGTGCATACCATATATATTATACACACCAATACCACCCATGTCAAATAGAGACTATTGGCAAAAAAAGAGGGGTACAGAAATGTACCCCTCTTCATTCATACAAGGAACCCACCGTTTTCCTCATGGTCTTGGTATACCCGCTTGATGTTGGCAATAGCCATGACCGCTCGGTTGTTCTTATATCCGGGGTGTGTTTCACAGAATCTCTCATACTCGTCGATGTCAAGGAGCATATCATTAAAACACTCAAGTGTAAAGTCCTCACCCCTCATAAGCTCAATGTTGAACCGCAGAATACGCTGGCGGTGCATACTCGCATCTCGCTCATCATCATCCTGAATATGTTTTTCGAGCTTATCCTGTGTCTCACGTTGTTCCTTTTTGATGTCGGCGATCTCATTCAACACCTCACCGTTGATTGCCCTGCCAATCTTCTTTGCCAACCCCGACCAAGGATTTACCTTGATCGGGGCGACCTGAACAAAGGTCATAAGCAAAAGGAGCGTTCCGCCGCTCCATCCCAAGATCTCTCCCATGTTCATGTCATGTCCCTCCAAAGTGCTTATCGCGCCGTATTGGAGGTACCGTTGACAATCTTGCTCATATCGCACAGACTGTCAATCAGATCGGAAATCTTGTCCATATCGAGATCATAATTTACAGTATCGGCAGAAGCCTTAACCATAGCCATAACCCATTCCTTCCGATCTGCACCCTTCTCGAACATCGCCTCGGCACGTTCCATGTAACTGGTAACGAGCTTAACAACTTCCGGCCAGTTTTTGTCCTGGATCGTTTTCCGCACATATTTCACCAGCTGGATTACCAGCGGGATAGTTGCGGCAAGACCAGACAATACCGATACAATCAGTCGTACCCATTCAGAATCCATAGCACTCTATCCTCCTTTTTTATATTGCAGGGCTTTCTTTGCTGCCCTCTATGCCGTCCTCACAAAAATTGTGTGCTTTAGCAGTTGCGAATTTAATTCCTTCTCCATCAGCACCAGAGTTTTCTACCTCGCTCTTGTGTACAATTTTACTGAGCACAATACTGCAGGCAGTTCCTATCGGGGCAAAAGCTGCCGTGTAGCAAGCCAGTGCCCCAGTATACCCATATACGATACTCAGTCGAGCAAGGTAAAAGCCGCCGGCCAATCCAGCGGCAAGGAAAATCATGATACATACAGCAAGCCAGTTGGTAAATCCAAGGCGTGGCCTCTTCGATTTCGGCTTGCTTTTCTTCTTACCACGCTCGATCGAGATGGTCATTTTACGCCTTGCCCATCATCTGAGTCCAACGATAAAGAACGGTGACGAACTGCTCGCGGGTCAAAATGTCGCCCCACATACAATTCGGCTCGCCATTGACGGCTGTACCATTGCCGGCGATCAGGCCATTCTTCGTTGCCCACTCGCGTGCTTCTGCGCTGTATGCGCTTGCGTCATTGTCCTGGAGTTCCTTACGCATTTCGCCCCAGAGTTCTTTGAAACGTGCTACATCCATGTCATCATCCTCCGTTTCGCCATTGAGAATTTCCTGAACTTCCTTCCGCAGAGCATCCATGCTCTTGCCATGCTTCGGCCACCACTGCCCCACGTCGCCATGGTTAGAGCCGTAGCCAGCACGATATGACTCTGCATGATCGCTGATCCCAGAAATCGGATATCCGAATTTCTTGACCATATAGACATTCCATGCCACGACCATTTTCCACATCCGGTCGAAATAGCCCTGGTTTTTCGCCACGTCGTATCCGACCATCGTGCCGCCAGCATAGGTGTGGCCTGCGGGTTCGCAAATCTCCCACTGCACCTTCGTGTTATTCCACGAACCCTTACTGCCGGAACCGCATCCCCACGGGCGACCATTCCATTGCAAAGCGAGAATAATTCGTCCTTCGCCCTTATGGAAGTCACCAAGGAGAGCATTAACACCCCAGCCCGCACTGGACTTGTTCATCGTGTTGAAAAACACATCGACAGAAGGTTGAGCGCAGCCAACAGAATGGTTCACGCAGCCGGCAGGTCTGATCGTTCTTCCGCTGGTATAAGCTCCGTTATCCGTCGCAGGGCGGATCTCCAGATGGCTTTCAACGTACTGGATACATTCTTGAACTGTCATCACTTCAAACCACCTCCACGTATTCTCTGCCCCAGTAAGGCTCGCCGCCGTCCTCTGATGTCTTCAGCACAGCATACCAAGCCTTACCGCCGTCTTTACGGAAACGCGGATCGAGTGTCTTAGAGCAGAACCCGAAGCCACCCTCATCCTCTGCCCCGTCACCCCGACACATTTCACGATTACATTCCGTGTTTTTTCTGGGATCGCACTCATAGAATAGGACTTTCTCTCCTGTCACGCCATCCACCAGGTACCCACCACGGGATACAATGTTGTTGATATCGACCATTGAAGTTCACCTCTTTATTTCCGAACGGTCAGAAATTTTCATTACCAACCGTAGATACTTTTCATGCCGGCGGCCCCATGATTTGAGCAAGACGGTAGAGCACCGTCACGAACTGTTCACGGGTAACAAGGTCTTGCCACATATAGTTGGGTTCACCATTGATGACAGTCCCGTTGCCGATAATCAAACCCATATCCAACGCCCACTGCCGCGCCTCAGCGCTCCACTGGCCGCAGTCGTTGTCCTGCAGTTCAGCTCTCATTTCCTGAAAGAGTTTTCTGAACTGTTCCAAATTAGAGTCGGACGCAGGAGCAGTCTGTGAGGCAAACTGGTCATAGTACCGCTGCCCATACTCAGCACGCTTCTTCTGAACATCCTTACTCTGGTTTGCTGGCTTCTCAAAGTTCAGCAGCACAGCATTGGAAGCCTCCAATATAGAGGTTGCCGCCCGCAGCACCGCCAGCACGCCGGGGTAGCTCTCGGATAGCTCTTTCCAAAGAAAATCCAGCTGCATAGCGAGATCACCGATAGACTTTCCAGACGACTTAGCAAAATCCAGCAGGGCTTGCTTCCGAGTCCAAAACGTCCACTGGGCAAGGCCAAAGCCGGCCTTGTCCTGCACGAAGTTTGTATAGGTGCCGTTATCCACAGCAGCTACATAAGCATTGTCATTCATGCCAAGAACGTTTTCATAACTGTTCTGCAAATTCCGAGGATTAAGGCCGCTTTCGGTAAACAAGTTGCCCATCAACCCAGCGATCCCATACTCATTCAATCCCTTCTTTTGAAGGTAGTCATGAATTGTCAGTTCGTTCATCTCGCACCTCCTTACAGATCAGAAAGCGCGGCTTGCTTCTGCCCGACGATTTCACCGTTCATGCAATACTTGCCGATTTCGTCCTCATCGTCGATATCCTTGTAGATATCCACCATTTCCAAGCTCTCCCATCCAATGATGGTCTTGATCACAGAATCGGGCAGGTTTGCCTTGGCAAGTGAAGTCGTAAAGAAGTGCCGGAGACTATGCCAATACACAGGGATACCCAGAATATTGGAGAAGGTCTCCGCCCAGCTGTTCAGTGTAGAGATAGGCACCGTCTTCGTAGGATCGTCCCTGTCAGGGAACAGCCACTCACTTTCGATACCCAGATCTGCCCGCTTCGCCATCCACGCATCGAAGTAGGGCTTGAAAGGCTTTGCCAGCACATAGCAGGTAAGCATTTTTCCATTGACGCCCTTGCCCTTCGTTCTGACTTTCTCAGGCGTTTTGTAAAACGTGCCATAGATGATGTTCTCGTCGTCGAAGTACGACACTTTGAATCGCGTCAGCTCAGACTTGCGCCGTCCAGAATACCGCGCCAAAGCGAAGCAGCAGGCTTTCTCGTACTGCCCGCGCTCCATCAGATAGTCCAAGAGTTGATCGGCCTGTTCGTCGGTCAGCACCGTCTTCTCTCTGGTCGGCTCATTTACCGGGTTCTCGATCTTGCGGACGATTGACCGGAAGTTGGGAAGCTCGTCATCCAAGATTGCTTCGATGTAGTTGCTCAAAGATGACAACGTACTCTTCAGCCGGCGCACACGGGCGGGAGAGTTCTCGTTGTTCCGCAACAGCCAGTTTTGGTACGAGATGATGTCACGCTTGCTAATCTCCGGGAAATACTTGTTGTCCGCATTTTGGAGTACCCACACGAAGAAAATATACAAATCGCTCGTATATGCCTTAACGGTGGAATCCGCCTTGCCGATACTCCGCAGGTATTCCAGAAAATCGTTCATCAGCCGAATGTTCTTCGGGTTGATCTGGGCGATCAATTCCGGGCTGGTGATCTTGTTTTGTCTCGTCTTCCGTCCCATAACTCTCACCTCCTTTTTCGTATGAAGAAAGAGCCGTACCTAAAAAGGTGCGGCTCTTAAAAAATGGTTAGCAAATAGCTGTTTTATTCTGTTATGTGTAGCGGGGCTTCTCTCCACCCTCTACCGCATACCTCATCCAGTCCAGTATGACAATACCCACAACGGATAGGACGAGCCACAGCAAAGTAAACTGCGGGCAGATTTGTCCCAGGATGTTCCCGGCTAAGTGCGAGTAATCCCACACTCCCAAACCAAGCCACACATTCAAAACAAGTCCGGTAACGAACTCTAACGCTGTAATCGCGGCAGCACAGATACACGCCTGCCCTACCAGCGGCATTCCCCAGGGAAGCTCTGCTCCGAAGCGTTCCAGGGGGACGGCCAGAATAATCGCCAACGCAAACATCGTCCAGCTGATCGTTTCTGGCCTACCCTGAGAAGTCTTCCAGATGACCTCGCCGAAGAAATACACACCGCCAGTCCAAAACCAGAGCAGAACAGAAAGCACCCACTTCCCAATTCGTTTTCGCTCCATGCTTATCTTACTCCCATTCTCCGGCAATTTCTTTCAGCCGGTTTTGTTCCCGCAGCGCCTCTTCCTCTTTGACCTCAGCGCCAAACTGTGCCAACATAAAGGCTTGTGCCTTAATGATCTCAGCCTGACGAATGCAGATGTCGGTTAGTTCCGCAATCAGCTCAACGCTGCTCATGCGGCACCGCCCAGCTTTTGCATGATAGCTTCCATCTGAGCCTGGGCTACTGCCATCTTCTCAGACAAGGCCGCAGCATAGGGTTCGGGCAGATCCATACCATACTGCACAGTAGCGATCTCCTCAACGTCAGTCATGGCATTGACATAGCTTTTGAGAGCATTGTGATATGCCGTCTGACCAGTAATCAGCGTCTGAGCCGCAACGTAAATCTGAGCAATCTCGGTAGCAGAATACACCGTGCAGGTTCCATCATCGGCCTGATAGGGGTACTCAGTACCTCCCAGCTCAACCACGCGGAACAGGTTGTTGATATTGCTCTGATCCTCCAGTTTCAGATTGAAGTGGTCACGGCGATCCCCGATAGGTACGTCTACGCCGGCTACGATGACCGCGTTGCAAGCCTTGGAAATTTCCAAGAGTTTCGCTGCACGTACAGTTTCCAAGGCATTGTCACTGCCAAGGATTTCCACTGCATCTTCGGTCGTGATCCAACCATTCGCAACGGCCTTCAGAAGGCCGTTCGCTGAAATGGAGGGTTCGATTCCGCGCAGGCCATTTTCATACATTTCTCTCAGTTTATCCTTCATCTCTCAGCCCTCCAAAATTGTCCGAATCATACCTTCGATGGTAGTCTGATGGCTTTTGAGTTCTTGCCCACCGTCGATCTCTGAGACAACGACAGTATCGGCACCCTCAATATCTTCATGCCCAACCAGGTTATAGGCCACACTCTTGAATGCCACACCGATAGCATCTTTACGAGTTGCTGTAGTAAAACATCCGCCATCACCATAACGAATGTAGTTGACAGAATCGGTAATGCCCAATTCCGTCCCGTCAATTTTGATAATCCGATACATTACTTGACCTCCTTTGTACCAATCAACTTGGCGATATGTTTCAGATCTTCGATTTCAGCATTATAGAAATCGTGGTTCCAAAGCCAGAAATCATCACGATCACTGCACTTGTACTGCTGGCAGCGAGGATCATCCCAAATCTTATCCCATCTGTCCTGATGTGCCTCATCATGCTTTGCAAGTGTAGACTTGATGGTTTGAATGAGTTTTCCACGCAGAAGCCCTTGTCCATCGTCGTTTTGCGCAAAGAACTCATATGCGCAATCACTGAACACGGCACATACCGGTTTCCCGTTGTACAGCAAAACATTTCCACCCACTTCCAGCTTCGTGCCGTATGGGATATTTACTTCGCCGCTAATAGTCTTGAACTTTGCTCTTTTTACTGTGATATAGCTATTGTGGTTCACCGTGATATACCTCCAAATAAGAAAACACCCGAAGACTTGCTTCGAGTGTAATCTGTTAGTTATTTTTTACGCGGACTTCTTTAGTGGTTCTTGCTCTCTATACCGATTAAACATGGCATAGTGCAGCCGCCTCAACCGTAACAACCTGCCGTGATCGTCAAAATGCCTGTAGTACGCAGTCTGGCATTCCATATATTGATCTATCTCGAAAAGTGTTTTCTTGCCAGCAAGATATTCCCTATGGAACATTTTCAACTTACGCCTTGCACGCTTCACACCATCACGGCTACCATTGATCTTGATTGCTCCGGTTTCCGTCAATGTGAAACGAGCCTTACAAAACCTAAACGGCTTTATAAGCGGAATGATTTTACACTTTTTCTTATTCACCCTAATACCGAAAGACTCAAACTTTTTAACAATATCTCTTGCTATCTGTTTCAGTTCTTCAATATCATGGTAAATAACATAGTAGTCATCCATGTAGTGACCGGCGCAGTGAAGACCAAGCTGGCATTTGATATAGTTGTCAATCGCACTTGGAAGAGACACCATCTCCTGCTGGCTCGGCTCCACGCCCAAAGGCATACCTCTACCAGGCGCATTGCCATAAGGCGCATAGTCAATAATCGCGTCTGCTACTGCCCGAATCTGCGGGTCAAGCATTACTTGCTGATGCCGACGATAGATGATGTCTCTGTTAGCATTCGGAAAGAAGCTCTTCAAGTCAAGAAGGAATATGCCCCCTTCTCTTCCATAGCGTCGGTAATGCCATGCAAGCTGTTGTGTTACCCTACGGAAATGCCAATGTAGTCCCTTACCTCTCTGACTTGCTCCGTTGTCGCAAATCATACCCGGATGATAAAGGGGAATGAGGACTTCATTTGTAAAAACCTTATGAATCTGCCGATCGTCGATGTGCGGGGCATCAATCGGTCGCACTTTTCCACGCTCAGAAATGGTGAAATGTGCGCATTTCTTTTGTTTCCACTTACCGTCCAAAACTTCACGCCGTCTCTTGGCTGTTCCAGAAAATAAGTGAAGCTCAAAGTTTTGTGTACTCTGTTTCCAACGGACACCCGTACAACATTTTCTTCCATAGAAGAACATATCGTGATAGTTGAAAACATCTTGAAGTGTACCGACTTCTTTGCTTCGTTTCAGTCTGTTTGCTTGTCGCTTTGATTTTCTGCGATGACATCTTGCCTCTCGGCGTTCTTCGCTTGTCATAAAAAGTGTTCGCCCTCCGCATAGTTGTCTTGTAGGTGCGCATCTAAACTACTTTGACCCGACACATGAAACGAGGATAGCGCAAGTACCCCGCCATGCAAGCAGCGTCCGTGCAAGGTCGTCAAAGGGCAGTTTTAGGGATTTTCACCCAGGGAAGTATCTCTCCTTTTGCGAGGGTCGTCTTTCACCTATCGGTTACTCCATGTGACCCCGCATCGCAAAATCCGGGCGCGAGCGCAGCCGCATTCCTTGCATTGTTATTGTTGGCGCTGCCATCAGTGTTCACATTGCAGAAATTGTTATTGTTGTTGTAATTAGCAGAGCGGAGCCACCACCACGCCGCCAAAGGCGGCGAAAACACCAAGGACACGTTTTCAGAAATACACCCAATAATTGATTAGCCCTTTTTAGTTTGTCCCAACGATTTCAGAGATCCTTTGATTAACTCATCTTCGTTGTCGATCATTTCTCCAAGACTTGCCGCCATTCTATCCAGCTTTTGTGTTGCCTCTCCAGCAGGCACATCACGACCTTTTGTAGTTGTGAAGCAACCCTCTGGGTTTTGCATCATCACAAGATAGCAATGGGTAAGTCTAACATCCAGCGCTTTCAAAGAAGCACGTGCCTCTAACAAATGCGCCTTTCGCAATTCAATTCGTTGCGCGTCTGATGGGAAAATACTATTTGCTTTCTCAGCATGGTCTACGACCTCGCCAGCTAATTTGGCTACAGGCTCCGCCAAAAGTCTGGAATACCGTGCAGACATCCTTGTGAGAAAATTCAGCGTTTCTACATAGATCTGGTTAGCAGTATTGACATACTCAGCCTTACTCGTAGTCCGCCTTGCTTTCAATACAGACATTCTTCTACCTCTCTGGTGAATGGTCTTTTGCCCTATTCATCTGACTTAGTTTGATTAGCAGTAATCGCTCCCTCCGCTTTTTCGACTTCTTCCAGATGTTTCAAAAGCACAAACTCTATGTAGTTTGTCATGGAGCGATGCTGTTTTGTCGCCAGCGCACCAATCTTATCAAACACCTCATCAGATAGACGCAGCGTGAAAACACGTTTGTTTGATGCCATACTCAACCTCCCACTTACCTGCACATAAATATTTTAGTGCTATTTTCAGCTTTTGTATGCAGTATTTAGACTGTTAAGTGATAGCATTTTATAGGGCATTTTTCTAAAAATCGCGTCGGCGGCGCAAAGCGCCGCCTCAGCTTTTGTTTTTTTGTCTCCGTATCTGTTACCTTATCTGTCCTATCGGGGAACCCGCCCATTTTCATGGGCGGGATATGGATTGGGATACTCTGCGGAGGATTAGACAGCAAAGCCGGGCGCGAGCGCAGCCGCATACCTTGCATTGTAAGCGTTGGCGCTGCCATCAGTGTACACAATGCAGAAATAGTAATAGTCGTAGTAATAAGCAGAGCGGAGCCACCACCACGCCGTAGAGCCGGTAGCGTTGTGTCTATACATGACCCTGCTGTTACCGGAAGAGTAATAGGCGTACTGCTTCTGGTAGTTCTGCTCATACTGGTTAGCATAATAACGAGTGCCCTGTACCTCGAACTCAGCCAGCAGGAACAGATAATCGGTGAATGCCTTGACATTCGCAGCCACATTGGAGCTGTTGCCAACGGCATCGGCGTATTTGGTAACGCCCTTCATAACCGCTCTCAGGTCAGCAGGAAGCGCAGCCATCAGCGTATTCGCAACAGGGTTTGTAGCACAAGCGGCACTTGCGTTATAACCAACTCTGGATCCAGTTCAATCTGGGAAATAAAGTCCTCCAGATTGCTTTCCTTAGCGGTGTAGGAATATTCTGTCCCCTTAAAGCTACCGCTTGTCAGGTTGAGCTTAATCGTCGAGATTGTTCCCGAGTGAAAAATGGGGATATGGGGTGTACGTGATAGAGTAGAGGTACTAAGCCGTTTCATGAGAAACGGGGCGGGCGCGAAAATGTGAAGGCTCCCCCGGTGCCGGTGGCGTCCAGGCAGGCGGGCGGGGTGCCGTTGTTCGTCTGCTGACGGGCGAAAACGGGCCGGGGTTCTGCAAACTCTCCAAAAGCAGAATTGACAGAGACAGAAACGGGCGGGAGTACGTCGGGAGACTGGGAGCTTCAGCCGGTGCGGGCTGGGGTGCCTGCTGGCCTGGGGCGGTGCTGGGCTGGCCGTTTGGGGGCGGGGTTCGGTCTATATATGACTTTGACGGCAAAACGGCAGGCAAGCGGGCGCAAGTCCTCATCTTTTCGCCCTTTCTCGCTTCGTGCTCTTCTCTCTCCCTCTTCGGATGTCCTCGCGTTCCTGCTGGCTCTGTCTGTTTGATCTGGGCGGGCAAGCTGGCAGCATAGGGGCGGCGGGCGGCGTGTCCATCTGGCCGGGGTGCTGGGCGTGTCGTGCTCTCCTACGGCATGGGGCAGGGCTGGCCGCTCTCGTGCCGTGTCTGTTGTCCGTCTCCCCTGCTGGCCGTGCTGGGGCAGTCTGTGCGGGCGCTGGGGCTGGTGCTGGGCATGGGCGGCGATCTCAGGCCAACCGGCTTGCTAATCAGCAAAATGCACAAAGATTCAATAAGAAATGCAGCATAATGACGAAAATAATGGACTGTATTCTGTACTTTTTACGCTATAAATATGTCTGTTTTGGCGTAAAATAGGCTCTTTTTCTAACTTTTTATATATAGCAACAAAGTAAATGATTGACGGATGGGATCTTTTATGATAAGATATAGACAGTTAAAGAGGGCGGGCGCTGGGGCCGTTGGCCGGGGGTATCCTCTCCGGGCGGCAGGCTCCACCGCTTCCCGATAGCAACAAAGTAAATCAACGTAAAGGAGACAGAAACAATGAAAAAAACTTACAACATGAGCGAGACCATGACGCGGGCATGGGCCATCCGCAAAGCGGCGGCGGCTGACATGGGGTGCAAGGTGTCTGAAGTCCTGATGGGCGAATGTCTGAAGATCGCCTGGGCTGAAGCTGAAGGCGCAAACGCTGAGACCAACGCCGCCGCCATCGCGGGTGAGTGGGCGAACATGGCCGACGCTGACAAAGTGCGCATGATGACCGCTTGCATCCGCAAGGCGGCAAAGAATGAAATCGGCTATTCCACCGAAGACCATTACCTGCAGTTCTCTGAAGTGCCCGCGTTCGGTTGCTTCCGTGTCCATGATTTTGATGAATTTGTATCTGAAACTTGTATTCGGGTTCTTGACAAGCTGGCCGACCTTGACAAGCTGGCCGCAACAAATGAACGGCGCGCCGCTCAGGGTAAGCGCCCGATGCGCCTGGTGTCCGTCGTCTACAATGCGGCGCGGGCTTCCATTGCGGCGGTATACTACGCCGACAGCAAACACGGCGCGGCGTATGACTGGGAAATCAATGACGGCGAGGGCAACGCGGCGAGCTTCCTTGAAACCTGCTGCGGAGATGCTACGGTGAACACCGAAACAAGCGCCATCATCCGGGCAGACCTGGACGCGTTCCGGGATGGGCTGGACGAGATCGGGCGGCAGATTTTGGAAATGGTGGCCGCGCACAAGACAGAGCGCGAGATCGGGAAAGCCGTGGGCATCTCTAATGTTGCCGTACACAAGCGCATTGTCAAGATGCGGGCGGCGCTGGAAAGTCTGCGGGTCGCCTGAAAAGAAATTTTTCCGAACGGTTAGCAACAAAGAAAACCAGTCTGTAAATAATAGCGGGGCCGGTAAAACGGAACGCCGGCCCCCAACAAAAAAAACGTAAAGGGGAACACAAAAATGACTATCAATAACGCGGTTCTGAAAAATTGCTTGAAGCTCTCCAGCAAGATCACGGTTTACGTGCCCGCCACAAACGGCATTGACCAGGCGGCGGACAATACGGAACAGGTCAAGAAAACGGCGGCGCTCCTCTCCGAGCTTTTCGGCGGCGCGACTTCCACCCCGGCGCTGGGCTACTGGATGTCTCCGGCGGCTGGACTGGTGGCAGAGGCTACAACGGTGGTTTTCGCCTACGCTGCGGATGCGGCGCTCCAGGAGCACGTCGGGCGCGTGGTGGAACTGTGCGAGGAGCTGAAGCGGGAGATGGGACAAGAGGCCATCGCCCTGGAAATCAACGGTGAGATGTATTTCATCTAACAGCAGGACGGCGGGCGAGGGCTACGGCTCCCGCCCGCTTTTCTGTTTTCCGGGCCGTGCAAGAAAATTTTTCGGAACGGTTAGCAGATCGGGCGCGGCGTCTGTAATTATAACAGAGGGACACAAAACGACGTAAAGGAGCGAAACAAAATGATGACCAAACAGCAGGAGCGCGAAGCGCTGGAACGGATTAAAAACATTCTGGCGGATGCTGGGGCTGATAGCTATATCGGCATGGCCTTTGCCGGTTGCGTGGAAGACGCGGAGTCGAACATTGAAAACGACTGGGCGCTCAGCATGGCGGGCCGCTGGCAGAGTGCGGAACAGAAGCTGGAGGCGGTCAAGGCTGAGGCGGACGGACTGCGGGCGGAACGTGAAGTGCTGCGGGCGGAGCTGGACAGGTGTAATGCACGGATTGCGGAGCTAACAGAGGCGGCGCAGACTTTGAACAGTTGGAGATCAGACGAACACACCGCGCTGGAGCGTGCCCAAAGCCGCGCCGATGCTGCGGAGGCTGAAATCATCCGGCTGAAGGCGAAGCTGTACGACTTCATGACGGCGGCGAAGGATTGAGAAACGCGGGCCAAGCGCCCGCTTTTCTTTTTTTTGAAACGGTTAGCAAATGAAGAAAAATATAGAACAGAATTGCCCGCCGGACTAACCGGCGGGCGTTTTTTTATAATTGTCTATTTTTTCGTTCTTCGTATTTTTTGAGCGTATCATCTAATCTTTCAAGTTCTTCTTCCAAAGTACCAACGGTACGGGATGGATATGGAGACTCACCCGGTTTATAGTAGTGGACGGCCTGAGCTGCATATTTGTCCGCTTTTCGTTTCTGGACTGACTCACGGAGAAGGCTACTAACTAAATATGTGATTGCAAAAGGGGTTGGAACACGGCGAAACAGTCTCATAAAAATCTCTCCTATTGGTTAGCAAAACTTGTTTTCTTTCTGTAATTATATCAAGAGTTAATAAATTTTCAACCATTGGAACGGAGGAAAGCAAATGGATATTCAGGAAATCAACCAGAGTTCGCCGGAGTCCCTGTATCAGATGCTGGGACGGCTGGAAGCGGATTGTCTGTATTATCTGGGGAACGGTGGGCGCTTTGCGGGCCATCTCTGGGCGGGCAACGAGCGCAAGCAGATCAAACTGATGCGGATGATTTACCGCCGCTTGTGTGAGATTGGAGCCGCGCCGGAATGGATGAGCGAGCAACAGATCAACGACTTTGCGGAGCAGATGCTGGTGGTATAAAAATTTTCAGGGCGGTTAGCAAAACGCCGTTTCTGTCTGTAAATATATCAGAAAACGAATGGAGGTTCTAACCGTGACAAAATATTATATTTCTTTGGAGGCTGACGGAAATTTTCATATTATCGAGTACGATACCGGCGAGGGCGTAAGAGTGCTGCGGGACGCTGGCGGACGGGAAACGAGCATTGTAATTTATCACAATAGCTTGATTATTTCCGCTTTGTATGACACTGTGGAGGCTGCTATAAAGCACCTGGGCGGAAGTCGCCGGGAAACGATCTTGCCTGATGGTCGAGTGGTAATCCCGGAGTCTGTGAATTATCCTGAGTTAGTCATCCGCAACATATTTGTGCCGTTTAGCGCTGTGCGTGCTGAAGTCTGGCCTGGGGAGCCTGGATGGGGAAAATAATTTCCCGATTAGGTTAGCAAATACGAATTTCATTCTGTAATTATAGTAGATACCTGGAAATCAAATGAAAATAACGGAGGCTGACAAACATGAAGTGGTTCAATAATCCTGAGACGCTGGAAGACCTGAAAAAGCAATACAAGAAGCTGGCTTTTCAAAATCATCCTGACCGGGGCGGCAAAACTTCGGATATGCAGGAGATTAACGCTGAGTATGAAGCGCTGTTCTCCCGGCTGAAAGATACCCACAAAAACGCAGAGGGCGAGTTTTACACGGCACGGACGGCCACGACCGAGACGGCCACGGAGTTCATGGACATCATCGAAAAGCTGATTCACATGGAGGGCATCGAGATTGAGGTGTGCGGTTCCTGGGTGTGGGTCACTGGCGACACCAAACCACACAAGGAAGAGCTGAAAGCCCTGTCTTTCCGGTGGAGCAGCAACAAATCCGCGTGGTATTTCCACCGCGACGGATACAAGAAGCGGAGCAAGAAGTCTCTGACGCTGGACGAGATCAGAGGCTACTACGGAAGCGAGAAGATCGAAAAAGAGGACAGCGGAAAAATCGCGGTTGCATAACAGATCGGCGGGCTGGGAAAACCTGGCTCGCCTTTTCTTTTTCGGAAAATTTTACTGAATGGTTAGCAAATGATCGGAACAGTCTGTAATTATAGTGGGAGGTGGTCAAGTCCATTGAAGTGCTACTACCTGGGCGATAAGAAAATCACCGAAGCGGAGGCCAAAGAGATCGAGGCCAAAAACCGCGAGATTTTAAGAGATGGAACGGTCGAAGAGCTTTTGCAAATTCGGCACGTTATTTGTCGGGAGGAATGAAAGATGGAACACACATTTAGGCCATGTACTTACTGCGGAATATACGAAGCATTCCGTTTTCCCATGCCGTTTTGACATGGCCTCTGCACCATTTTGTGTATCGGTCGAATTGAAGTGCTGCCGCTTGATTGGACAGCCCGTATGTTGCCTTGATCTCAGAAGCGGAACGGATACCCATTTCACGCAGGATAGGAAGCGGAGCAAGTAAATTCCAGGCGAAGTAGTCTGCCTCGCTCTCGAACTGGTCATAGAAGCCCCTTTGCTCATTGTAGGCGATTTCGGCTCCCTCTATGACTTCCAGATGGCCTATATAGATATGGCCGATCTCATGCGCCAAAGTCCACCGGATACGGCCAGCGTTCATTTCAGCATTGTAGAGAATAAGATAACGGTTTGTATCTGGATCGTAGTGCGTCGCTCCAGAATTGCTTTTGCATAGAACGGCAACGTCTTGGACAGTGCATCCAGTGACTTCGGCCATTTCCTGATACGACAAAATACGACAGCTTTTGGGGATGCACTGCAAGAGCAATTCAGGTTGGATAGGATAGGATACAGAATCCATGTCCTGGTAAAGCTCCAAGACCTTACGCTGTACAAAAACACTCCTCACTATTTTGCCCTCCTTTCGCTACACGGAGACATCATGGGTGCATATTATAACTTATTCCGTGTCCAATAAAACGGACTTCTTCTGCTGCGGATCATTCTCATCGGAAAAAGCGTAGTCAAATCCGATTTTCAGAATACCCATCATGCGGTTTCTATCCTGCTCAGTCATGCGCTCTCTGGCTCGCTGGAGGGTAATATAGTCGGGGTCGCCAAGCATGGTATCGGCAGTAGAGCGCACATTAGAAGCGCCTACCAGGTAGTCAATGGAGACATGGAAATACTCGGCGATCTTGGAGATTTTATCAATGGTTGGAGAGGTAGAGCTTTTCCACCTTCCAATAGAATATTGGCTCATACCAAGTTCGGATTCCAGTTTGTTGATTGTGATGTTATTTTCAGCACACAATTCTTTAATCCTTGTAAAAATGACAGAGTCCATAACACAACCTCCAAACAGAGAATTTGAATGTCACGAATTTTTTCGTGAAAAGCACTTGACAGCACGAAAGCAAGCTGGTATAGTAAATACCAGACACGAACATATTCGTGAAGTTGATTATATCATATCACACGTTTTCAGTTTAGTCAACCTAATACTTATTTGGAGGCGCGTAAAAATGCACATCGTAAACAGTATGGCAGCAAACTTCGGCAAATATGATTTAGATGTCAGCGCCGTGGGGATGCGGAGTATCAGCGAGACGGACATTAAGCTCCCGTACACTGGTGTCCTCCCCGTACAGATGTCAGCGTCCTCTGGTGCCTATGTCTACCTCAACGTCCAGCTGGCTCAAGGCGCACGCCTGGTTCTGGTTGCGCATGGGAAGGGCAAGGATATCAAGCGTCCTCTCGAAGCGTCCAGTGAAGAGATTATCGCTTTGCTGGATGGGTTTTTCAAGCAAAACCAAGATGCTACCGGCCTTGCTCAGTATTGGCTCGGTGTGTGGCAAGCTCATTATACGGAATGGAGAAAGATCGTGACCGGCCCGGATCGGCTGTTGACAATCCTCTCTTCCCTGTCCGTAACGGATCGTGAGTTCCTGTGTAAGCATATGATGGACGTGCCGGCGACAGAGTGAGGTGAAGCGGATGTCCCCGAAAAATTTCGCAAATAATTTTCTTGTTTGCTATTGACAATCTCAGCTACGTATGGTAAGATAGCAACATAGAAAATGATTTGAACGGATTGGAGAGGGGAATATGATCCGTAACAAATTCTTTGAAGACCCGGACGGCGGCTATGCTAAGGTAGGCGTCAAGAAAAACTTTGATATCGCCTGGAAAAAGGTTCTGGCCTATGAAGAGCAGACAGGCCAATCGCTGGACAATGGCTTTACTAAGGAACAGTATGTGTCCATGTTCAACTCCATGAGGGTTCGTCACACCAGCATTTTCTTCAACTATAAAAGCCATGTGATGAGCTATGTGCGATACCTGATTGCCAATGGCGTGCTGCCGGCAGAACAGGAAAGCATTTTGGCCTCCGTCACTGTGGACGACCTGAAAATCAACGAGACCAGCGGAGTGCAATACTACAAGAACTTGGGTATGCTTCACCAGGCAATCCAGGATTCCATCAAAGTGTCCGAGTGCTACGATGAAACCTTGTTTGACCTGCCCGCTGTAATTCTTTACCTGGCTTGGTTTGGATTGACCGAAGAGCAGATCATCAATTTCCCCAAGGAAGATGTGCTTGATGACGGCGTGATGTTAAACGGTGAGAAGACCGAGATGCCGTTTGAAATCTTGCAGATATTCAAGCGTCTGAGGGATGCAGAGGGATACTACCAGCAGGCCAGAGGCGTAATCTTCCGTGCCTATGTCTATTCAGATAACCTAATTCGGACGGAGCGGAACAGCAAGATCAACGTCTCTAAGATGCAGGGTCTGGTAAATCGTCTGAATACCCTGATGGACGGTGCCTACTCGCTACGGTACAACGTAATACACCAGTCCGGTATATTCTACCGTGCTCATCTGCTGGAATGCGAGAGTACCCAGTTCAATCTGGAAGACCCGGAGTTTGCGTCTAAGGTGTTCTGCGAGGATCTGTCCAGCAAGGTCAAGCACACAGCCCGGATCAGAGACTACAAGCTCTACAAGCAACTATTCTACTAAATGGCTTCGGCCATTTAGTTCTTGTATAGCAACAAAGAAAATTATTCTGTAAGAGGAGTGAAAGCAATGAGATCCCGTAAAAACGCCGTCCCCGTACCTGCCACCCGCGATCTCCTGCAGGAAAAGCAGACTGAGGTTGCTCGTCTGGCTCGTCAGGCAAGCGAGGCGGTAGACATCGTTACCAGAACAATGAATGAGCTGGAGGGTATCAACCAGCAGATCGACAACGACCTGGCTGAGATCGACACCTATTCCAAGGAACTGGCCGCGACACGCGCCGCCATGTCCCAGCAGCGGAAGAACAATACCGCTATCATCGCCAACTTCGCAAAGCTCCTGGATACCAGTCCCGCAGAGAGCGTGAGTGAGTAATTCATTCGGTTGACCAACCGGAGTATGAGGCGCTAACAGCAATTTTACAACTATCAAACTTTTACTTTGACTCAATGCGTCTCGTTGAAAAGCGTGGAGGGGTAATCCTAACTGGTAAGGAAGCAGTTTGCTAAACTGTTAGTAATCCGAAAGGGTGTGTGGGTTCGAGTCCCATCCCCTCCGCCAAGCCGCAATAGCGGCGAACTCTTTATCACCTCCTCTCTCTGACGGCGGGAAAGACCGCTGACGGCCCGGAAAGACGGGCGACATGGGAGCGTCCGGTGGCAGCTCATAACGTGTAATCGACGGTGGACACGCACAGCAATTTTACCTTGAAAGTCTGCAAAACTTTTGCTTACGGTTCGACTCCGTAGCTCCTAAAAAACCGTCATCAATCTATAAGAAGGGTTGTGTGTGTCATGAAGAAGTTCCTGGCTATCGTTCTGTGATTCAAAGTGATCAGCGGCAGCGGCGTCCAGCGCCGGGTATGTGGAGAAAGCCATGAATAGAATACGAGACAAGCCCTAAGTCATCTTCGGATGACAGTACAGTAATGAATGCGACGATGAATGAACAGTAACGAATTGGGGCACTAACAGCAACCATCAACATTACCTGCTTTGGAAATGAGAATGTGTCCCGCACACGTGGCAAAGAGCCATTTTACGGATATAGCGGTTTCTGGGAGGTTTCCGTATTCGTATGCGTACAGAGCAACGCAGACAGCAATGAAAAAGCCTCCCGCCATGCAAGGATAGCTCAGTTGGTAGAGCGCCAGTATAAAAAATGCGTAACGTTCCCCTCCCCCAGTTTCGCTAACAGCAATGTTCAAGGAAGCCAAGCTGCCATTCGTAGGTTCGAGTCCTACCTGCCGCTCCATTTCTCTGGGCATAAACAGCAACAGTAAATAAAAAGTGTGTCCTGGGTATCTCAATATAGGAGGTAAGAGATAATGAGTAACTTTATGGATGGGATCAAGAGCACGCTGAATAACGAGTGCAATGTCTCTGTCACCGAGAACGGTGCAGTCGGCTTCCGCACTATCGGCAAGGCTCTTCTGGATCTCAATTTCGCTGTGGCATCTCTCCGTAGCGCCAGCGAGCACGACATCTCTCAGCGCTTCACTAAGGCGTTCTTCGAGGATAAGTTGATAACGAGGTTACCAACACCAACATCGAGGCCGTATTCGACCTGATCCTCGCTACGGCGATCAACAAGCACATGGATCAGAGCGATCTTCCCGCGAACATCCTTATCATCTCTGATATGGAGTTCGATGGTTGTGCAACCACCGGCGCAATCTCCCATGATAGGTGGGGATATAGCAGACGGGTCGCACCTACTCCCCGCCTGTTTGAGGTAATCGCCCAGCGGTATGCGGAAGCCGGGTATCAGATTCCTCGTCTGGTATTCTGGAATGTCAACTCCCGTAGCGGCACCATTCCTGTTAAGGAGAACGATTTGGGTGTTGCGTTGGTCAGCGGTTTCTCTCCCAATATCGCCAAGATGGTGATGAGCGGCCAGACTGATCCTTATGACTGCCTGTTGGAGGCCATCAACGCAGAGCGGTATCAGCAGGTGGACGATGCCCTTCGTCCTATTATCTCCGCATAAGCAACAAAGTAAACCATTAAGGAGGCTCAGAACGATAGAGTAGCAAGTAGCTGTCTACGCTCTGAGCCTCTTTTATCAAAGGAGTGAAATACGTGGTATATCTCGACAATGCTGCCAACGCTCCGGTCTTCCCGGAGGTTCTGGAAGCTATGCTCCCTTGGCTCCGGCCCGATCATGTAGGCAATCCCGGAAGCCTCCATACCCAAGGGGTCAATGCTCGTGAAGCTGTTGAAAATGCCCGCCGCCAGGTAGCTAAAATGATTGGTGCCGATCCCTCAGAGGTGTTCTTTACCTCTGGTGGCACAGAGTCGAACAATGCGTGGTTGCAAAACTTTGGCGGCGACTTGATTTTAACAACTGCTCTGGAACACGATTCGGTTCTGGAACCTATGTCTGCGCACTGTCATCGCCATTATATCAAAGTCCACAAAGATGGTAGCGTAGACCTAAATGACCTGGAACGTTTTTTATCGGATGCCCATACTGCTGAGTCTAACTATTTACCTCGTGATGGACGTTCGACGGCTGTTTCTATCATGTGGGTAAATAATGAGCTGGGCACTGTCAATCCTATGAAAGAAATCGGAACCCTTTGCAAAAGGTATCATGCCGTATTCCATGCCGATGCTGTGCAGGCGGCAGGCCATGTGAATATGAACGTGAAGGACTGCGGAATTGACTTCTGCTCTATGTCCGGTCATAAGTTCGGTGCTCCTCTGGGTGTTGGTGTGCTTTATATCAGCAATTCTATCCGTAAATCCCCGTGGATTGTCGGTGGAGGCCAGGAAAACGGAATGCGTGGTGGTACTGAGAACGTTCCGGGAATTGTAGGAATCGGCAAAGCAGCAGAAATCGTTACTGAACGCCTCCAGAACTGGAAGCTACGGTGGGGATTGCTCAGAGATACATTCTTAACTGATCTGGGGTTAAGAATGCCTGGGGAGTTCTATATCAACGGTGATAGCGAGAACTATTCTTCTAACATCATCAGCCTGACCATCCCTGGCGTCAACAGCGAATCTCTGCTTCTTCTGTTGGATCAGTTGGATATCTACCTTTCTGCTGGTTCTGCGTGCAGTGCTGCCAGTGCTAAATAGCAAACGGCTGGTTCCAACTGACCGCCTTCCTCCGGGCTGCAAAGACGATCTCTGCCTTAGAGAAAAAGAACGAAAGATCAACCGCGATCTGGAAGACGGCATCAAGGCTGCGGTCGAAAACAAAGCTACGCTCAATGATCTGTTCGAGTTGTATATGGCAAACAAGCCCGAGCTGAAAGATACCACTCGTAGCAATTACCTCTATATGTATAACAAGTATGTGAGGAACGATATTGGCAAGAAAAAGATAGCCAGTATCAAATATTCAGATGTAAAGGCTTTCTATAACAAGCTCATCAAAGAGAAGGGCTTCAAGCCCAACTCCATGGAAATTATTCACACCATCATCCACCCCATATTTACTCTGGCCGTCCGTGATAACTACATCCGTATCAACCCGGCTACCGGAGCGATGGCGGAAATCAAAAAGAGCCACAACTGGGAGAAGCCAAAGCGTCACGCGCTGACCATCGCAGAACAGACGGCATTTATTGACTATATGAGAAATCACAAGGTTTATAATCATTGGCTCCCCTTGTTCACTGTCTTGCTTGGTACTGGATGCCGTATCGGTGAAGCCATTGGTCTGCGCTGGGAAGACTGCGACTTTGACGAAGGAATCATCAGTATCAACCACAATATGGTCTACCGAAAGTATGAGGCAGACGAAAAGGCACGTTTCCATATCGTAACACCAAAAACAAGCGCGGGTGTCCGTATTGTGCCTATGCTATCAGAGGTCAAAGCCGCTCTGCAGGCAGAATGGGAAGCACAAAAGATAGTCGGATTCAATGAGTCCGTTGTCGATGGGTATACTGGCTTCATCTTCCAAAACCGCTACGGCGATCCTCTCTCTCCTCATAGTGTCAACCGAGCTATTGACCGCATTTGTGCCGCCTACATCGAAGATGAAACGGTGCTGGCCGATCAAGAGGGGCGAGATCCTGTATTGATTCGTCACTTTTCTGCTCATAATCTGCGTCATACTTTCTGTACGCGGTTTTGTGAAAACGAGCGGAATATCAAAGTCATTCAGGAAATCATGGGCCATGCCGATATTGAAACTACCATGAACATCTATGCCGAAGCTACAAAGGAAAAGAAGAAAGAATCGTTCTCCAACCTCGAAGGAAAAATCAAGATCTCTTGAGGAGGATTTCAATGGGAAAGCTGATAGACCTTACCGACCGCACATTTGATATGCTGACCGTTATAAAAAGGGTTGAGGACAGAAAACCAGGCCGTCCTATGTGGTTGTGCCAGTGTGAGTGCGGCAATACCGTTGTCGTGCCCTCTACAAATCTGCTACGAACCAATAGTACAAAATCATGCGGCTGTCTTCGGCATACTTCCTCTCCCACCCTCATTGATTTGAGGGGCAAAACATTTGGCAAGTTGAAAGTAATAGAGAAAGATCCAGACTCAAAACCAGGTAAAGCGAAATGGGTTTGCGAATGCAAATGCGGAAACATCGTGTCTGTCCTCTCCGATAGTCTCCGCAATGGAAAAACCAGATCCTGCGGTTGCGCCCGATCTCAGATCAAGCATGACCTTACAAATCAGACGTTCGGCTTTCTTAAAGTAATCGAGCCGGTAAAAAACGAGAGGATCAAAGGTAATGAAACTCGCTGGAAATGCCTCTGCCAGAATTGTGAACGCACCGTTGAGGTTAGCAGCTATTGGTTGAGGCATAGCGATCCCTATGGACACTGCAAATGTACCAGATTTAACAAACCTTTGTAAAAGCTATTTACAGCCTCTCTAAGCGCTTCAAATCTTAAAGGTAAAACTTACCCTCGAACAATTTAATCGCCGCTCCTGCGTTGCCCAGCGGCTCCGCTGGCAAAAAAATAGGGTACAGAAATCCATTGCGGAAATCTGTACCCTATCTTTATTTTCTTGTCAAAAAAATAGGGAGTCAGCCCGTAGGCCAACCCCCTGGTAAAAGAACCAACATTCGATTAGTCGCAACTTTGTCAATATAGATACTTCACAAGATCATCAGAAAGAAAATCTTTGATAACCAATGGAGGCTTTTTATCTTTATCAGCGTATGTCATTGTAGAATACTTGTCCACAGAAGCATCCTTAGAAAAGATAAAATCAATGAACTCCGCGTCAGCGCTACTCTCAATCGCTTTATCCTTCACACGCAATGTTCTGGGTAAAAACCAATCGTTTATCTTATTTCCTTCCAAATCAAGATTCTCAGACAAACCAATCGTAAAATCTAAATTGGTTACACCGATTTTGTAAGTAAGGGTGACAGTCTTCATATCTTTTACAACGCATACAACATTATTTGTCAGTGCGGGCAACATCGTCAAGCACGGAAGTTTTCTCTTCGCACCTCTGTATGTATGCTCCCTGTCATAGAAGATCTGACCAGCAGACAGCATTGAACTTTTTGCTTTGTCATAAAATTCTTGAGCACTGATAGAAGAATTTACGCCAGTCAAGTGTCTGAAGCGATCTGTCGGAAAAACTACTTCAAAGTAAGATTCTCCATACACATATAAGAAAACTCTACCAGCGAGTTTGTCCCGATACACTTCTGAGGCAGTTATGATTTGCTTGCGGATCTGTTCGTCCTTGATATTTTTTGTATCCATATCTCTGCCTCTTTCGACAAACATAATCATAGAAAAGGAGGAATAGCCAACGCTATTCCTCCTTAGCTGCTTGAGTAGAGAGTTTTCTGCTGGTTGTCAGCCGCGACGCCCAGTTAAAGCGTCTATTGGTGCGGAAATAATTAAGTCCCCCGCATGGACTACAGCAGTTAATTCCCGCTGCCGGACGCGACACCCAGTTAAGATGTCATTCGGCGTGGGTTTTTATCCTGTCCCACTCCCAGCACAACTTTTTACGGTGCTCTCACACCGGAAACATTACTGTTTCTATTATCATTATAGGCGGATTTCTCTGTTTTGTCAACAGGAAACTTCATCCACATAATGCGCCATTTTTTGGCCCCCACCGGGGTAAAACCACGGTATGTTCGGCAAATGTGGTAAAGCTGTGGTAAAATGAAAATCGCTTCTCAAATTCTACAACTTTTTGTTCTCAAAACAGGCATTTTGACTTATTTTTAGCCCATTTCAGAACATTTTTCAAGTATTACTCTCCGAGCGGCTTCATTGTCGGGAATAAAATTTTGCTCTCTCCATCCTGCCCCATGCCGCTCTGTAGGGGTTCAAAACTCGCACAATACTCGATTCGTGAAACTTTTTTCATTCGTCTTGTGTCCTCTTGTGCCGTCCTTTTCGCCTCAAAAGTTGTAGAAAAATTGTAGAAAGTTGTAGTGCGTCTGTTATGGCATATTACTGGCACAGGAATGGCAGCATTCTGCTATGCTATCCCAGTATGCCGTATCCACCATAATCTCTACATGAAGAACGGCTTGTTTGTTTAATCGCAGACGCATACATATTATATGATAACCTCCAAGCCCATCCAAGTCAACGGTTTTTATTGAAACATTTTATGACTTTTATTTCCCTACCTTTAATAATTAGTAAAGAGGAGACTGCTATGCCTGAATACCAACTTCAAATTAAACAAGTGGTAGATTACCCACGATGCCGGATTTATC
>OHPV01000211.1_pt1 | contig 46360 bp, 35 predicted proteins | sample 1577781 | NCBI WGS metagenome assembly OHPV01 (sample SAMEA3879518, study PRJEB24766) | human gut metagenome | biome: human-associated habitat; feature: feces | place: USA | collected 1985/1987 | reverse complement strand
TTAATAATTTTAAATAGATTATTTGTTTGCCAGATATTACACTTACAATTTTGACACTCTTTTGCAATAATAGCATGATCATAACTCCCATTCACATCAGGCAAAACTATTCCTATCAAAGCATTAATTCGGCTTGTTCTCCCTCCTCGTGTTATTTCTTTTAAAGAATACGATATTTCCCATGGAATCCATTGTTGTTTTTCTTGTAAATATACTTCTCTCATATTTTTTGAAATTAGAACAATAGTGATTGAACTATCATACAAACGATCTTTTAACTTATTTTCAATCACCGTTTCGGACAAAGATGATAAATCTTCCCCATCTTCTTCTCCTTTATTGATGTTATCATACTCTTCAAGAATATTCTGAAGTTTATCTACATAGTCTCGTGCAGTTGTTGAATTTAATTCTGCAAAAGGTTCTACATTGTCATCTTTATATTTGTAGGATATGAATATTTTCTTTGCCATAAAATCTATAATTCTTGTGTTGCTTCGACTGCCTTGATTATTGCTGTTACTAATCCTTCTGTCTGATCAAGAGTTAACTGATTTAAAATAGTAATAGCGTTCCGTAATTTTAGAGATGAGTAATATTCGTTTAAATTAGATGAAATGTCAGCCCATATCTCTTTTGCCATATAACCAGTTGCAGCTACAGGTATTATAGTTAATTTATGTTTTTTGGCTATCTCAAATTCTTCTCGCATACCATCAGATAATATAGTATTACTTCCTTGCTTTTTATTTCCAAATAAAAATATAGCAATACCTGCTTGTGAAATCATATCTTTGCGATAACGAGACCATTTTTCTTTTCTTTCATCTATATCTTTTATATTTTGAGGAAATGGCCTTAAAACAATATGGTGATCTAATAATCTCCCCGTGGAGGAATACACATATGACAAAACTCCATTTACGACACTGCTGCCAACACCTAAACCGAATCCTGAGACTATTTTATTACCTGTTGCTGCCAATTGTCTTGCTATTTCAAATACAAATTTATTTGCATCATCAGGATGCATAGGATCGTATTTTTCTGCAGCGCCAGAAATAAATATACTTTTCGATAGAACCTTTGTTTTTATATGAAACAATATATCCTTAATTTGTTCAAACTTTTCAATAAGAATAGGTCGTATTCCATACCTTTTAAGATCATCCATACGTAATTCTTGACGTATTTTCTCATACGTGAAAATTTTTTCGTCCTCAAAATCATCTCTCCTAACGGAACGAAATATGCAATAATGTGGTTTTGCATCTTCTTCTAGTAAAATTCTAATTTTACTTAAAATATAAGATAAATTAGGATCATCAAAACTAAATCCTATAAAGAGAAATGTTTTAGATAATAAGTCACTTTTTAAGGAAGTTATAAATAATGCATTTTTCTGATGATATATTTCATAATCATCTTTTAACAAAACAGTTTTACTTGGGTCATCTACATCACCATGCATTTTATAAATAACAACATCCCTATGTGGTATTGATTGTGCTAAATTTTCTATTGTTTTCTTTATATCAACGATTTTACCTTCATCTTCTAAAGACTCTTCTATTAAATGATCGTAATTAGTCGTCCAATATGTAGAAATAGGCAATGATGCTAAGATCCGATGGTTATCAGATAATGTAACTTTTTTCTTAAATGCTTTGATAAGTTGTTGATTTATTTCCCCTCTTCCTCTTTTTTTGTTGTAATAAAACTGTGCGATTGATAATAAATCATTTTCTCGATCAATATCTAATTTAAGTTCTTCTGCAATATCTTTCAAGAGTTCTTTCCAAGAAGACATACCACAAGACATAGAAAGTCCGGCTCCAGCGAATATAGCAGCATTTCCGTCCAATATTTCAGAAGAGTACTCTTTAATGAATTTTTTGATTTCCGTTTCCATTCTTGTAGTATCATTACTATGACGACACCTCATAGAACTTCAAGAAGGAAATATAGAGATACTCCCTTTTTCCCCATACCCCTATAAATAAAAACTGCAATATACTCATCACGAATATATTGCGGTGGAAAATTGATGGCGGACAGGGAGGGATTCGAACCCTCGGTACCGGTTTGCGGTACACACACTTTCCAGGCGTGCTCATTCGACCACTCTGACACCTGCCCGTTGGAGATTGTGCTAGATAGGAAAGCAGGGGCAGAATAATGGCAGAAGAGAGGTTTGGCAATCTTTTTTTCATCCAGAAGGAATTTTCCCGTCTTCCTCGAGTTTTTCACGTTTCCGGCTGTTGCTCGAAAAGGATGAAAAGCGCCCCGACAACACGAGGAAGTCTTCAACAGGCATAAGCAGAAACAAAGCGTATTTTGAGAAGCTTGGAAAGGAACAGGTTTCCGTGGTTCACAAAAATCCTCCATGAGAGTATGGCAGATTTCCTCCCGTCCTGCCCTGTTTTTCCCGCGGAGCAAATAAAAATTTTTCTCTTTCTCCACCTTTACGGCTTCCGGGCAATCGGGCAAGGTTCAGGCAAGAACCTCTATTGATAAACTTGCTTCCGTCCAGACTCAAGAATTGACCAGCAGACGTTTGAGGAATTTCAGGAGCGAGACGGGAAGAGAAGATTGAAGGATTCCGGAAGCCCAGAGTTTCTAGAGTTCCGGGAACACGCGGCAGGAATGAAAACCCACGCTGAAAGAAGAGAAGGCGGGACATGCCGTTTCACCGAGTATCATCATTTCCGCGGCTCCGCATTCCTCCCGTCCTCAAAAAAGGCCAAAGGCTTCCGGCATGTGCCGGAAAAGGCGTTTCCCGACCGCACTTCCCCCTTGACGGATGCCCCAAAGACAGGTTTGCTAGTCCTGCGCATGGGAGAGTCCTTTTACACACGCACCACGGAGGCCCCCTCCTCCGCTTTTGATTTGTCCCTCAGACCACCCGCTTTCAGCGAGTTCTGCGGGCAGGAGAAGATTAAGGACCGCCTGATGCTGATGGTGGAAGCCGCCAGACAGCGCGACGACGTGCTGGATCACATCCTGTTGAGCGGTCCCCCGGGCCTGGGGAAGACGACGCTTGCCAATATTATCGCGAATGCCGTCGGCTGCCGCATTCATACGACTTCCGGCCCCCAGATTGAAAAGGCGGGAGACCTGGCCGGCGTGCTGACCAATCTGGAAAAGGGGGATATTCTGTTTATTGATGAGATCCACCGCCTGCACCCGGCCATTGAGGAGTATCTGTACCCGGCCATGGAGGATTTCCGGCTGGATATTATTATCGACCAGGGGCCGAACGCCCGCTCCATCCAGCTCAACCTGCCCAAGTTCACCCTGGTGGGTGCCACCACCCGCGCCGGGATGCTGACCAGCCCGCTGCGTTCCCGCTTCGGCCTGGTGAACCGACTGGATTATTATACGCGGGAGGAGCTGTGCGCCATTATCGAACGGTCCGCGGGGCTGCTGAACGTGCCCGTGGACCCGGAGGGCGCCCTGCAGATCGCGCTGCGCTCCCGCGGCACGCCCCGCGTGGCCAATTCCCTGCTGCGCTGGGTGCGGGATTACGCCCAGGTGCGCGGCGACGGCGTGATTACGGAGCAGTTGGCGCACGACGCCCTGACCATGATTGAGATTGACGACGATGGCCTGGACGAGATGGACAAGCGCCTGCTGGAAGCGATGATTTACAAATTCAACGGCGGCCCGGTGGGCCTTTCCTCCCTGGCGGTGGCCGTAGGGGAGGACGCTTCCACGCTGGAGGACGTACACGAGCCTTTCCTGATTATGCAGGGGTATATCAGCCGCACCCCCAGGGGGCGCGTGGCGATGCCCTCCGCCTATCTCAAGATGGGAGCCGCGCCGCCCGCCAACGGCCAGGGGTGGCTGTTGTAAGCCATTCATTTACGACATGAAAGGAGTCCTGCGTTTTATGCTGGTCATCAGGCCCTCTTTCTTTTAGACTGTTTCCACATAAAACGTCAGGACGTTTTCTGTTCATCATACGCCCAAAGCTATGGCCGCACATTCTGATATTCCCTTTAAAAGACTGCCCGTCAAGATTATCGGTACGGGTTCCTATGTTCCGGAACGCCGCCTGACCAATGCGGATCTGGAGAAGATGGTGGACACTTCCCACGAATGGATTATTGAACGCACGGGCATTGTGGAACGCCGCATCGCCGCCCCTGACGAGTACACTTCCCATATGGGGACGAAGGCCGCCCAGCGCGCTCTGGAATCCTGCGGGCTGAAGCCGGAGGATATTGACCTGATTATCGTCGCCACCATCACGCCGGATACGTTCACCCCTTCCACTTCCTGCTACATCCAGGATGCCCTTGGCGCCAAGAATGCCGCCGCCTTTGACATTTCCGCCGCCTGCTCCGGCTTCCTGTTCGCCATGAAGACCGCCGTTCAGTACATCGGCACCGGCCAGATGAAAACGGCTCTCATCATCGCCGCGGAAAAACTTTCCACCGTCGTCAACTGGGAGGACCGCAGCACCTGCGTCCTGTTCGGGGACGGCGCCGGGGCAGCCGTGCTCCAGGCCTCCACGGGGGAAGAGGGGGAAGGCTCCGTCCTTGCCACGGATATCGGTTCGGACGGCTCCCTGCATGACCTGCTCCAGATTCCGGGCGGCGGCTCCCGCTGCCCCACCACAGCGGAAAACGCCCATGAACGCCTGGCTACCCTGGCCATGCGCGGCAATGAGACCTTCCGCCATGCCGTCACGCGCATGAAGGCTTCCGCCGCCAGCGTCATTGAACGCGCCGGCCTCACGGCGGACGATATCCAGCTGATTATTCCCCACCAGGCCAATCTCCGCATCATTAACGCCGTAGCGCAGCGCCTCTCCATTCCTGAAGATAAGGTGTTCGTGAACATTGAGAAGTACGGCAACACGTCCGCGGCCGCCGTCGCCATCGCCTTTGACGAAGCGCGCCGTTCCGGCAGATTCGGCAAGGGAGACAACGTTGTCCTGGTCACATTCGGCGCCGGGCTTACCTGGTCCGCCGCCGTTATCCGCTGGTAATATTCTTTTTCACCCCCCCTCCATCATCATGACCACTGAACCATACGGCAAAAAAAATCCGTTTCCCGCTCCCGTCCTCTCCGTCAGGCACATCACCGGGGAAGGCAGCCCCAAGGAAACCATCCACATTGAATACAGCCTGGACGGTTCCGGGATGAACTATATTGCCGGGGACGCCCTGGCCGTTATTCCCGCCAATGACCCCTCCCTGGCGGACGCCCTGATTGACAAGCTCGGCCTCAGCCCGGATTCCCAGGTTCCCACGCCCGAAGGGGAAACCGCAAGCCTGAAAGACGCCCTGGTTCACTGCTATGACATTACCAATGTCAACAAAGCCCTGCTGATCAAGTGGGCCGCCGCCTCCGGCAGCCAGGAGCTGGACACGCTTCTGGCCGGGGATAAGGACGCCCTCAGCGATTTCCTGTGGGGCCGGGACGTGCTGGATCTGGCCACGGAATACCCCGCTTCCTTCGAATCCGCGGAGGCTTTCGTCGGCATCCTGAAAAAGATCATGCCGCGCCTTTATTCCATCGCCTCCAGCCCGAACGCCCATCCCGAACAGGTTCACCTGTGCGTGGGCGCGGTGCGCTATACGGCCCGTGACCGCAAGCGCGGCGGCGTTTGCTCCACCTATATGGCGGACCGCCTCCAGCCGGGCCATACGGCCAGGGTATTCGTACATACCAACAAGAATTTCCGCCTTCCGGAAGACGGGGACACCCCCATCATCATGGTGGGCCCCGGCACCGGCATCGCCCCTTTCCGGGCATTCTGGGAGGAACGCGCCGCTTCCGGCGCCAAGGGCGGCAACTGGCTGTTCTTCGGCAATCCGTACAAGGCCACCGACTTCTGTTATGAAGACGAGCTGAACCAGTTGACCGGCACCGGCAAACTGAAGTTGTCCGTGGCCTGGTCCCGCGACCAGGAAAAGAAGGTGTATGTGCAGCACCTCATGGTCCAGGAAGGCGAAGAGCTCTGGAAATGGCTGGAAGCCGGCGCCTGCTTCTACGTCTGCGGGGATGCCTCCCGCATGGCGAAGGATGTGGACAACGCCCTTCATGAAGTCATCCAGACCTGGGGCCATAAAACTCCGGAGGAAGCCGCGGCATATGTGGCGGATATGAAACAGCACCGCCGTTACCAGCGGGACGTATACTAATTCAGGGCCTCGCCCCTGAACCTGTCACCGCGCCTTTCCATCTTTTCTGGAAAGGCGCTTTTTCTTTTTCCGGAGAAAACCCTTCACGCATCAATCCGGCTCCCCCTCCCGGCTTCTTTCGAGCCGGAGAAGCCATCTTCCGCCCCCCTCTCCATCAAAAACAACGCCGGACCGGGGAGAACCCGTCCGAGCAAAAGTTCCCCTCCTTCTCCAAGCGTTTCCTTACCCTTATTCCAAATCCTGCCGGGCGCTGCAAACGGCCCGTTTCACTTTCCTAAGCTTGAAAAAGAAGACCATGCAAAATAAATACAGCTTTTGCGGCAAACAACGGGCTATACCCCTTTTTCCTGGTCCTTTTAAGGACCATCTTTGAGAAAAGGAATAATTCCACCAATTCTGCAACTGATCAATATAGCTTATCTTTTTTCTCCTCTCCTCTATTTCAGCAAGCAATTCTTTCCGCGAACGAAAGACCAGAACAAAGCTCTCCAGCAACTCACCGCACAGTTTCATCCCCGCTTCTACGCTTTCTTTCAACTGCTCCAACATTACTAAGTCCTTCCTTTCAAAAGCCTCTGCCGTCTGCATGTCGGCAAACCGGAATGCGCTACTGACAGCGGAGATATTTTGTGCTGCAAAACGGTAATAACACAGAGCCGTATCCGGCAATTCATAAATATTACCCTGCAACCATGCGTGAAATGCCATTAGATCATCCTCAAAATTAGCCGTTATCGGAAAAGCATTTCCCCACTCGTATGCACTTTTTCTGATGATCATAGCAGATCCATAATGAGCTGAAGAAGAAAAAGCCCCTTGTTGGAGCACGACAGCCGGCATTTCCCGTGGAACGGAGGGAAATGCCGGGAATTCAAACGCAACTCCCGGTTCCTCATAGACGTTAATCATCTGGCTGACTACAGCCACAGCATCCGGATACTCCATCACTGCCCAGGCAAAAAACCTGCATCTCCAGGGGAAGGAACAATCGTCCCCATCCTGACGGAGAATCCATTCATGGGAAGCCAGACCAACCGCCTGCCGGATATGAGGCCCGCGCCCCAGCGGCGTTTCATTCCGGTTCAAGATTACCCGGTACGGCCCCCTGTATTGAGCCGCCATTTCCTGCATGACGGCGAAGGTTCCGTCGGAAGATCCGTCATCCGAAAGGATGATTTCAACCGGCCCTTCATAATCCTGCCCGAATACGCTCCGGATGGCATCCCGGATGCAATGCTCCTGATTATGCCCGGTCAGGATAATGCTGATGGAAGGGAGTCGCGAAGAATTCATGAAAAAAAGTGCAGAAAAGGAAGTGAAAAAAACGAAAGGAATATTGCTCTTCCCCGTTTACATATAAGACATCATGTTCATACCGGATTCCAAATCCGGGGTCAAGGGTTGATTTTTACACCAAGGAACTTATGTTGCGCGGACGTTTTGTGATCAAGAATCTCCCCCCTTGCGGGCGGGAACCCGAAGCCGGTAAAACAGGACGAAAGATTCTGCTTTCCCTTACTGCTCCCAACACACACATTTTTTCATAAGCAATTATTTTTTAGAATCATAGAACTCTTAGAAGCAGACCCAGCCGGAATACCTCCACACCCCACCGGTTCCATGAGGTCTTGGGACAATTCTCTGTCCATTCATGCTGAACCCGGAATTTCCCAATCGGATTTGGAATCCGTAGCTTTTTTCCAGGTGGCCTCCGTTCTCCGGCAGACTGAAATCATCAGACCACCGCATTCTGAAAAAAATGAATATGCCATTGAACAACAATTTTTTAGTTAATACCTCCTCATCTTTCCTCATCACGGAAATACCTCCTGAAAAAAAATGAAGGGCCTTACCTCTCCATATTCCAGCTTCCTGTTTAAAGAGGTGGTAAATTAATTATAATACTTTTTTCTAATTTATTATATTGACTACGGATTCCAAATCCGTACCCATATAAAAATGTTTCGTTGTAATAGGGTAAATGGATGTTGTATTGCATGGTGGTCTATTTTCTCATTTCTGATTTGTTATTATTCCAGTTATGTGTCTCCCTATTATGAAATTCCCGTAAGTTGTGATCCCATTATTTATCATCTCATGGGACGCGGAATGATGGAAGGGTTGATGCCTTATCGGGATTTGTTTGATCAAAAGGGGCCCTTCATTTTTTTGATATATGGCTTTTCCTACGCCTTGTGTGGTTCTTACTGGCTTGTATTCGTTCTTGAGGTATTCGCAGTGACGGCCTCCATGATCTTTTGTTACAAGGCGGCCCTTCTCTTCGTATCTGGAAAAAAAGCGTTTATCGTTTCGCTGCTCATCCTTTATTCCATGTGCAGTTTCCACTATTATGCAGGAGGAGGTCATCCCTCCGAATTTATTCTGCCTTTCCAGTTTGCCGCGATTTATGGAGTGTGCCGCCTGTATCGGGATCCCGATCGCTTCGTAAGAACGGGCGTGGTGTTTGGCGCGGGCATCGGGATGGCGCTTCTGTTGAAATTCAACTTGGCCGCTTTTTGGTTCGTTCCCTTCCTGTATGTCCTGTATCGTGCGCGGATGACCGGGAAGGCATGGATTTTTACAGGAAGCGTGGGAGGAACGCTCCTGTTGATGCTGACGCCCTGCCTCTGGTATTTTTACAGCCGCGGCGCGTTGCTGGATTTATATGAAGGATACATTGTTTTTAATGCCGGTTACGGCGCCGATGCGGTATCGTTCAAGGAGATGTGCCGGAATTATTCCCAATGGGTGAAAAGGGATATCATGTATCCTAGCATGTTGATGTACATCGTGGGAGGAGCGGGGGTGATTTTAAGCCGGATGCCCGCTAGGGAAAAGATTTATTATACAGCCGCTTTTCTGATTACCTGCATGGGCGTCCAGGGAAATGGAAAGACGCATTTCAACCATTACGCCCAGACACTTATTCCCTTCGCTGCTGTGGGATACCTGGTGGTGGCCAGGATGATCCATGTGGAAGAGGTTGTTTCCCGAAAGTGGCGCCGATGGCTTTTTCCTCTGGTTGTTGCGGGAGTGATGGCTTGCACCTTCCTGAATTGCGTGGATTTTTCATGCAGAAGCCGCGCCCGCGAATGGATGTCCGCTTTTGCTCTTCCAGATACCAGTGATGAACCGGAGGGGGAGAATGCTTGTGCAGTCCTTGGGCGGCATGCCGTATGGTTTTACTGTGTCAATGGTTTGGTGCCGCCCATACGCACGTTTACGATTTGCGCTTCCGACAAACAGGGTGCAGAACGGGAAAGGATGCGTCAGTATCAGGAAATCCGCCGCGGAAAGATAGACTATGTGGTGATAGCGGGAGAATACTTCAAGCCGGACAACACGGAATCTCCCTCCCTGAGGGCTATGCGGGATTTGCTAAGTACGGAATATTGCCGGGAACGATCCTTTTTCAGAGAAGTGACGAACTTGGATATTTACCGCCGTGTGAAGAGGGATTAATGCCCCAGTTCTTCCATGATGCGTTCTGCAAGAGTCCGGGGAGAGTCGGAAGGGGAAGCCGGAAGTTTCCGAAGCCATTGTTCGCGTTTCAGCCAGGTGCGCTGCCGTTTGGCGTATTGCCGGGTGGCGAGGGCCAGCTGGCCCTGGCAGTTTTCACGGGAGATTTCCCCGCGCAGCATGCTTCGTATCAACGCCAGGCCCAGAGTGCGTTCCGCTGTGGCGGAGCATGGGCCGAGGGAAGCCGTTTCCTCCACGGCCCCCTCCTGCATCATGCGTGCGGCACGGTGGGCTATTCTTTCGTCCAGTTCAGGAACATCCCTGCTGATGACCCAGCCGGGCCCGCGCGGCGGGGTCAGCCAGTTCCTCTTCCAGAAGGAAAGAGGTTTCCCTCCGGCAAGGACGATTTCCAGATTGCGTTCCACATAACGCCGGTTGGCGGCATCCGTCGAGGCCGCTCCTTCCGGGTCCAGGGAAGAGAGCCTGGCGTATAGCGCTTCCGTGGAACAGTTCGCGAAAGCGGCGCGGAGAGCAGCGTCCCCCGGCGGCGCTTCCGACAGGCCGTGGGAGAGGAATTTGAAGTACAGGCCGGAACCGCCCGTGACGATGGCGATTTTTCCGCGTGCGTGAATTTCTTCCATGCAGCGCATGGCGCGGTGGTAGTGTTCCGTGGCATTCCAGTTCTTTTGGACCGGAATGATGGAAACCATGTGGTGGGGGACCCGTTCCCGGTCTGCCGGGGAAGGCGCCGCCGTCAGGATGGGCAGCTCCCGGTACACCTGGTAAGCGTCGGAACTGACGATTTCTGCGTCCAGCATCTCCGCCAGTTCCACGGCTACCGCGGATTTGCCCGATCCGGTGGGACCTGCCAGGAACAGGGTCATGGGAAGTGTTGCCTGATGGGGTGGAAAAGGTTCAATCATCACGTGGAGTAATGGCGGATAAAGTTTGTTGTTTCTGTGAAGCCCTAAAAGCTGCTCCTGCTTAAAAGCTGTTGGAGGAAGCGGAAAAGCGGAGGCGAAATGGCTTCATATCCCAGGGCGTTGAGATGAAGGCCGTCCCAAGTATAAAGGCTGGCATCCTTTCCCGGAAGGAAGAAATGGAGGGGGAGGACATGGACATTTTCTCCAAAGTCGTGTTGCAGCAGACAATTCCTGAAGGTTTCCATACGCGACCCTTTTTGTGCGATGAGCGGGGGAATGACAATGATGGCGGTCGTTTCCGGGCTGTAAATCTCCCTGATTTTTTTGACGATGGCCACGTTTCCCTGAAAAGCCGTCCATCCCAGGCTTTTTTGTACTCCCAGATTGTTGACTCCCGAATACAGGACGATGATTCTGGGCGCCAGCGGGCTTGTCAGGCCGTCATTGAGGCGCCAGAGCAGGTTGCCCGTGGTCTCGCTCCTGGTTCCCAGGTTGAGGCATCCCAGAGGGGAAAACCAGGTTTCCCAGGAATGTTTCCCTTCTTTCAGCCAGAATTCCATGGTGGAGGAACCCAGGAACAACACGGGGGCATGGGGATTCAGCCGGGCATTGCGTTTGTCCTGCCGGTGTTTTTCCAGCAGGGCGCCCTGTTCCGGGGAATAGGGAAGGGGATGGACAGCCAAATGGTAGCGGTAGGCGTGTTTGGCGCACCAGACGGCGCCTAATGCGGCCGGAACGGTTAAAAGAAGAAAGAGGATACAGGCCTTAATTTTTTTTGGGAACATGGGTGATGCGGTCGTTGGCGACGTAGGGCAGGCAGGCCGGGAAGAATTTTCTCAGGAAAAGATAGAATGCGACGATAAGGAAAATGATGGCCGGTATTAATACAAAGGGAGCGAAAAAGGATTGTTTCCAGATGTGGGAGGGGATCAGCATGATCAAAGGATAATGAAGAACGAATATCAGGAAACAGGCGGGAGCATAGTTGGACAGCTTTCTGGCAACGGGAATTTTCTTTTCCAGCCAGATTCCAAGGGCCATGAGAAGAAGCGCCCCGAAGACTGGGCAGAGGGAATTCAAATGGACAGCCGGCCAGGAGATATTCCATACTCCATAGGATGCCAGTATTTTGTGCATGTTCCATTCCGGGTTATTCTGGCAAACGCTCAAGTAATTGGTGATGCTGAGCAGAAACCCGGTTCCTACGGCGAGCAGGACGAGGGGAGTAAAGGAATTTTTGTAAACGTGTTTTACTTCAGCCAGTTTGATGGAAGACAGGAAAAGGCCCAGACTGAACAGGGAGACGGTGGATGGAGCAAGGGTAACCTTGTTGGCCGGCACGGGGTATTGGAGCCAGTCCGTGCTGAAGCAGATCAGGATTAGGACAAAAACCGGATATTTCAATTTCAGCAGGATGGGGGAAATGAGGGAACAGAGAATGATATCCCTCAAAAACCATGTGGGAGGGGAAAAGGGTTCTCCCGTCAATCCATTGATAGAAAGAGGAATAAAATCGGGAGTGAAAAGGGAACGGAAGCCTGCAAGGTTGCATAAGTATTCCGGCAGTCCCATATTCATGATTCCCGGATGGAGGAAAGAGATGACTATATTCCAGAACAGAAAGGGAATGAGAAGCGTATAACCCCGTTTGAACGCTTTGTTCCAGGAATTATTCCGGCCCATGAAATAGCCTGCCAGAATCAGGAAAAATGCCACGCGGCCGTTGAAAACCGGAAGCTGGAACAGGCTGGCGAAAGAGAAGGCCGGCGCGTGGACGCATACAATCAGGCATGCCGCGAGGAATCGGGATATGTCAATCCAATGTTCCCGGGATGAGGGTAATAAAATTGTAGGATTTTGCGGTGTCATGAAAGAGTCTGCCTTTGGAGCCCCCTGAGGCAGGCAGGGGAAATGCTCAAGGGCAGATGGCTTTTTGTGTTTCCCGGGGATGTTTGAGACGTTCGGGGAGCGGTTTATTTACTGCGGGATTTCCGATGGCCAGGCAGCCGGGAGGCACATCCCGGGTGACGACGGCTCCTGCGGCGACTACGGAACCGGAGCCGATGGTGACTCCTTTCAAAATGGTGGCCCTGGCGCCGATGAAGCATCCTTCCCCGATGGAAATGGGTTGTCCCTGTTCGGGCTGTCCCAGGGTTGATCCCCACCTGGCGCCGCTCCGGGGATAGTGCATGTCGTTGTCCAGAATCAGCGCGTCTGCTCCTATCAGCGTGTGGCGGCCGATGCGGATGCCGTTGACGCAGACCAGGGTGGCTCCGCTGATGCCGCAGCCGTCCTCCAGAATGATGCTTGCCTGATTGGAAAGGGCGGCCAGGCAGGTGTGATGGGAAAGTACCGGATTCATCCGGGTCAGGGAGTGGATGGTGACTCCGTTGCCGATGGTGATGGACGCTCCCGGGAATTTTTTAATGAGGGGAAATCCGGAAAGAATGATGCCTGTTCCGGTGCGCACCCCCCTGAGCCTGAGCAGCAGGCGGCCTATCCCGGAAAGCAGATGGATAAGGAATAATTTCATCAGCGTGGATACAGCATGGTATGATAACGTGACAGGCACCCGGTTACTGTCTGCTTTACGTCCAGCAGGCGGCGGCATTCCTGATGCCGCTCCATTCCCATGGACATGGCCTTATCCAGGCTGACGGAAAGTTTCTGCGCGGCTTCCCTGACGGCGGCGCTGTTGCGGACCGGGACAATATAGCCGGATACGCCGTCCTGGACATATTGAGTCTGTCCGCCTTCTTCCGTGGTGATTACCGGAAGGCCCATGACTCTTGCCTCCTTCACGATGTTGGGGCAGCAATCCCCCAGGGTGGGATGCACCAGGAACCACGCCGTGGAAAGGTGCTGCTGAAGTTCTGCGCGGGAAATGCTGCCCAGCCAGTGGATATTGGGAGTGGACAGGGCTTCCAGCCTTTCCCTGAGGGCTCCGTTGCCCGCAATGAACAGCTGGACATGGGAAAGGGACGGATGCGTGAAAGCCTCCACCAGGTAGGAAATGCCCTTCAACTCGTAAATGGTTCCGGCAAAGAGGCAGGAAGGTTCCGGGGAAGGTTTTCTGACAAGATGGTAAAAGGAAGGTTCCACGCCGTATTCCATGCAGGACAGGCGGGCATGGGGGGCAATTTCCGCAACGCGGTCGCACGCCCAGGGGGATTCGCACGTGATAAAATCATAATGTTTGACGGCCATCCGTTCCCAGAGGGCCTGCATATGGAGGAGGAAGGCCTGCGGAGCGCGCTGGCAGTAGGCGGTGAGGGCTCCTTGGTAGGAAAGGAGCTTCTTTCCCCGGAAGGTAATCCCCGCCAGAGCGTAAGCCTGCTCCACTCCCCATACGTGCAGGAGATCCGGCTGGATATCGTTCAGAGTCTTGCGTATTCTCCGGACGGTCAGGAAATGGGCCGTCAGGATATTCCTGCCCATGCTGCCCAGGGGAAGGATGTGGATGGTCTGGTTGCGCATCCGGATGGTTTCCGCGGCGGAAACGGCTTTGCTGAGAGTAATCCAGTGGATGTCAAAATCTTCCTGAGATTCCAGAGCATGAAAAAGGGAAAAAATCCAGGGAATCGTACGCCGGTCTTTGTTACGGAAAGACGTCAGCAGCCGGCCCAGAGGGAGGTCCGCTGCTATGGCTAATACGGGACGGAGGCGTTTGGTCGGCATGGATTGGAAAAAAGGAGGCAAGGTTAGCAGGTGGGTAAATGCTCCCGGACGATGGAAGACGCGAACGGAGGCTTTCCTTCCGGGCGGATGGAGGAAAAAAGCAGTTGCTCCCATTCCTGGTTTACTGCGTCGGGGGCGAAACGGGCTTCCCATTGCCGGCGGCCTTTACTCCCCAGTAGTTTGCGTGTTTTTTCGTCCGTCAACGATTCCACAGCTTTTTCCAGCGCGGAGGGGGATGCGTTTTTCAGGACGATTCCCCCTTCCAGGGTGGAAAGAGCTCCTGCGTCCGGAGCGAACCAGGGAACGCCGCATGACATCGCCTCCAGAATGGAGAGGGGCTGCTGTTCCTGATAAGAGTAAAGGAAAACGGCATCGCTTTCCATAATGGCGGCTTCTACCTCCAAACGGGGGAGCCTGTAGAGAATCCTGAATCTGGGGTCATCACCGATGGCCTGTTCCATTTGTTCCGCGTAGGCATTGCGCTGGGGAATGAGAAAAAGAAAAATGATATGCCGCAGACGGGAGCGTTTCACATGGCGGATGAAGAGAAGCTGCCGTTTCCTCATGCTGGCGCCGGCAGGGCAGGTGAAAACGGGGGCGGAGGAAAGTCCGTATTTTTCCCGGAAAAAAGGAGCGGTTCTTTTCAGAGCCGGGAATGTGTTGGGAATGCAGGAGTAATGGGCAAGTTTGCTTCTGGATGCGCAGTAATAATCAAAGCTCTTGAACAGTGTCCCGTAAGGGTCGAGAAAAACGAGACGGTTTAACGGTGATTTCCTGCATACGTTGAGGATATTCCTGCGTATTTGAAAAAAGGAGCGGAGCCATTTTTTCAGGCCGAAGAAAGGAGGGTAATTGAAGCGGAAAAAAGAGCGGAAATTGGTAGCTGCACCATGGGAGCGGAGGAAAAACGGAATGCCTGAATCCCGCGCCGCGTCCAGCAATTCTTCCCGGCACCAGTCCGCCCAGAAGTGGTAGATAATAACATCCGGCCGGAAATCTTTCAGAAACCCGTCCAGGTATTCCCTTAAACGGGCGCTGTTTTTTGTCAGGGTGTCCGGCAGGGTTGTGAGAGGGCTGTATGGGCGGGAGCGGAAAGGCTCCTCCGGTGAATCCAGCGGGCGGGTGAGGACGTGGATATCCCAGTCCAGGGAGCTCAGGCTGCAGGCCATTTCATAGGCAGCCATGCCTACGCCTCCTTCCTCCGGAGGAAAAACATATGTAACGATGAGAACCCTGCCCTTGCTCACGGGCGGTAATGTAGATGAAAAGAAAAAATAAAACAAGGACACTTTATGGAACTGTTCCGGTCCATGGAACCTGTAAAAATGAGGAATTTGTTTTTTATCCGGTGAGCGATAAGGAGGCGTCATGGGAACAGGCGATTCTGACCGGTTTCTATCCCCTGTGGAAGCCTGTTGGCTGAGGCTTCATAAAAAGATATTGATGCGGCAGGATGTTGTGCTAGATTGGCACCGCTTTCCGTACCCGTATGGCCGCAATATGCCGTTGGTATATTGCCGGTTGAATAAATAATCCGGTTATTAATAAAACAGATATTTTTAACTTCTCCCGGGAAAGGATAAGGTTGATGGAATAAATAACATGGAAGAATCCCGCGTAAAGAAAAGCCTGTTGAACGCCAGGGTCAATCTCATTTTTTATGTTTTGATTCTTCTCATTTCCTTTTTTTCAAGAAAGATATTCTTGAATTGCCTGGGTGCCGATTTTGTCGGTTTGACGGGAACATTAATGAGTCTGCTGAATTTCCTCAATTTGGCGGAACTTGGCATAAGCACGGCTATCGGGTATGTGCTTTACAAGCCGATCTTTGAACATGATGAGACCAGGATTAATGAAATTATCTCCGTGCTGGGATACATGTACCGGTGGATAGGGCGGATAATCATTGCGGCTGGAGTAGCGCTTTCCTGTTTCCTGCCGGTTATTTTTCCTTCCACGGGCTTTTCCTATGGAATCATCTATTTTGCTTATTATTCCTTTCTGGCCTCTTCCCTGATCGGGTATTTCGCCAACTACAGGCAGACCCTTTTGGGAGCGGACCAGAGGAATTACGTAGTGGCGTTTTATTTCCAGACAGCATCCATCATCAAAATCATATGCCAGATGCTGTCTGCATGGTATACGGGAAGCTATTATTTATGGATAGGGATAGAACTGTTCTTCGGCATTATTTATTCCTTCATCCTGAATTGGAAGATCAATCAGGTCTATCCCTGGCTGAAGAGCAATGTGGCCCTGGGGAAGGAGCTGTTCAAAAAATATCCTGAAGTCACTAAATACACCAAGCAGTTGTTTATGCATCGGCTGGGAAGCTTTTTCCAGTTTCAGATGACGCCGTTTCTGGTATATGCCTTTGTTTCCCTCCAGATGGCGGCCTATTTCGGCAACTATTCCACCATTGTGGATAAACTGCACCTTCTGGTCAATAATCTGCTCGGCAGTACGGAAGCCAGTGTGGGCAACTTGATTGCGGAGGGAAATGAGGGAAAAATCCGCAAGGTGTTTAGTGAGCTGTTTTCCCTGCGCATGCTGATTGCCGGGACGGTATGTTTCCCCCTTTACCAGCTTCTGGAGCCATTCATCACGCTTTGGCTGGGGGCGGAATATATCCTTCCCCGGGAAATCATGCTGCTGCTTGTCATCAGGCTGTTCATCACCATTACGCGGGGGGTTGTGGATCAGTTTTTATACGGTTACGGTTTGTTCTGGGATGTATGGGCTCCTCTTGCGGAAAGCGTGATCAACATTTCCGTGGCGATCATCGGAGGTTACTTATGGGGATTGCCCGGCGTTTTGTTGGGGGGAGTCTCCAGCCTGATACTTATTGTGGGCATCTGGAAGCCCTTCATGCTGTATAACTGGGGATTCAGAAAAAATGTGATGAGTTACTGGTTCCAGTTCGGTTACCAGCTGGCGCTGGTTTCGATTTCGGCCGTGTTCATGGGCTGGATCTGGAAATTCGTTCCCCTGCAGCCTTCCGCATCTTTCTTCTTCTGGTTCTTATGCGCCTTTCTCATGGCCGTCTCTTATGGCGGAGTGACGGTTCTTTTAATGTATTGCGGTACGCAGGGCATGCGCGGCATGACGCGCCGCGCGCTGGAGATGGCGGGAACCCGGTTGCCGTGGCGGAAGAAAAATTGAATAGGGACGCAGAAACTTCAAGATTGCCGCTGTTGCAGTTGTTCCGCCTCCTTCCTCTTCATCTCCGCCAGCACCCCGCAGGTCAATGGAATGGCGAGGAAGAAGGTCAGCATGTCCGACGCCGCCTGGCACATTTCCACCCCTTTCAGTCCTAAGAAATAAGGAAGAATGAAGATGAGGGGGATGAAGAACAGCCCTTGACGGGCAGAGGAAAGTATCGTAGCGCGTACGGGCTTGCGGATAGTCTGCAGCATCATGTTGCTGACCACAATCCATGCACCCAACGGATAGGTGATGAACTGCCAGCGCAATGCTGCCGCACCGGTAGCTACAACAGCAGGGTCTCCCTTGCGGAAGATGGAGACAATCTCCTCGGCATATCCCATACCTGCCACCGCACAAACCAGCAAAAAGAAAAAGCCTACCTTCACACAGAACCAGAATCCTTGGCGCACTCTGGCATACAGCCCGGCACCATAATTGAATCCGCATACCGGTTGGAAGCCTTGCCCGAAACCAATTAGGAAAGCATTGATAAACATAGAGATACGCGTCACAATGGACATCCCTGCAATAGCTGCGTCACCATATGCACCGGCCGCCACGTTCAGCAAAATGGTTGCCACGCTTGCCAGTCCCTGCCGGGTGAGTGACGGAGTTCCACCCCCAATAATTTCCTTGATGAAAGCCAGTGTAGGCGTAAAGTTTCTGTAACGTATACGTATATTTCCTCCTCTGCGCCCCATATATAGCAAAAGGATGAAACTACATATCTGGCTGACTACTGTGGCCAGTGCGGCACCGGATATGCCCATATCGCATACAAAAATCAGGATAGGGTCGAGCACCACGTTGATGACCGCCCCACTCACAATCCCCACCATGGCATACGCCGCATTACCTTGAAAACGTATTTGGTTATTCAGCACCAATGAGGCGGTCATAAAAGGAGTACCCAGCAGAATGATTCCCAAATAGCGCTCCGTATACGGAAGAATAGTAGGCGTCGACCCCAAAGCAAGGGAAAGCGGTGTAAGGAACAGCAATCCCAGCACAGCCAGAGCCGCTCCGATAAACAAGGCAAAAAAGAAGCCGGTGGATGCCATCTTCTCGGCACTCTCCGTTTCCTGCGCCCCCAACTTACGGGAGATGTAGTTCCCCGAACCATGACCGAAGAAGAATCCCACAGCCTGGATAATGGACATCACAGAAAACACGATACCTACGGCAGCCGTAGACTGGGTATTTATTTTACCCACAAAATAGGTATCTGCCATGTTGTAGAAGGACGTCACCAGCATGCTGATGATGGTCGGCACAGCCAATGACGTAATCAGCCGGGGGACCGGAGTCGTCGTTAAGTGGACATAATTATCCTTTGCAGAATGGTGCATCATAGGGAATGGAATGACAAGACTATTTGCAGCAATTTCTCAATGGAGTACACTGTTACCGGCTCCTTGCTCGGTCGATGGAATACGAAGCTGCCGTCTCCCTTCAAATCTCCGGTTTCGATATAAATCTCCGATTCAACATTCCGGTTTGCCAGAATCCCGTTTCTCTGGAGTGCCTTGCGCACCATGGCATACTTCTGCCCGTGGCCCGCCAAGCGTATCTGGGAGGTATATTCATTGGCTACCCTGAACAGTCCCGTTTCCAAATCAAAGGCAATACCCTTACGGGCAAAGAAGTTGCTCAGGCTGCCGTTCAACGAAAGGTCCTCGGGCGTACCGATAGTTACGCCGTTCACCTTGTCCATCAGCCATATTTTGTCCGCTATCTGCAGGGCCAGTTCCAGGTCGTGAGTAGAAAGGAAAATCGTCTTGTCCGTTTGCCGGCTGAGCTGGTGAAGCAGTTGCATCATCTCTACTTTACTGGGAAAATCAAGGAAAGCTGTCGGTTCATCCAGATAGATGACGGGAGTTTCCTGGGCGAGCGCCTTGGCTATCATCACCTTCTGCCGTTCACCGTCACTCAGCGTATGCACCATGCGGTGTGCCAGATGGGGAATGCCTACCAGGGCGATGGATTTGTCCACCACAGTCTTGTCCTCTTTCGAAAGAGTTCCCCAGAAACCGGTGTAGGGGCTACGCCCCAGACCTATCAGTTCTACGACGGACATATTGCGTATATCGCACTTCTCCGTCAGCACCACACTAATGACGCGCGAAAGCTGCTTGTCGGTATAGTCCCCAATCTCTTTTCCTTCAATAAATATGTTTCCTCCAAGTTTTGGCTGGAAGGCAGACAACGTACGAAGCAGCGTGGACTTCCCCACTCCATTAGCTCCCAACAAGCAAGTCAGCTCACCACTGTTGATTCCGGCGCAAATGCCGTCTGCCACCACTTTCACATCCCCCTTACCGGGGTAACCGATGGAAAGATTCTCTATATGTATGGTTTCCTTATTCATTCAATTCTCCTTTCCGTTTTCTAAAAAGTACAGAAGCCACTACCGGCGCACCTACCAGTGCCGTCACCGAGTTGACCGGCAAAGCTCCCTCGAAGCCGGGCATACGGGCTATCAGATTGCAGACCAATGCCAGGGAAGCGCCTACCAGCAATGTGGCAGGCATCAACACCCGATGGTCCGAAGAGTGGAAGATGGCACGGCACAGATGGGGAACCGCCAATCCGATAAACATAATCGGACCGCAATAGGCCGTTACAATAGCCACCAGCACACCGGAGCATGAGATAACCAGCAGGCGTGCCCGCTTGATGTTCAGTCCCAGATTGCGTGCATAGCCATCGCCCAGCAGCAACAGATTCATCGTCTTTATCAGCAGGAAGGACAACGGAAGCAGCACAGCCATGATGCAGACAAACAGCACCATCTGGTCGCCCGAAACACGGGCAAAGCTACCCAATCCCCAAATGACATATGCACGTATATCTTCCTCCACACTGAAATATTTCAATACGCCGATGACGGCACTTGCCACATAGCCTATCATCACACCGATTATCAGCAGCGTCACGTTGCCCTTCACCTTCTGGGAGACATAGACAATGAGCGCCATCACAGCCAGCGCACCGATAATGGCGGCAACCGACAAGGCAACCTCGCCCATATACCCCAAACGGCTCAATGCCACACCGCCCATCGCCCCGGACAGCAATACCACACAAGCCACACCCAGGCTGGCACCTGAACTGATGCCCAATACCGAAGGCCCTGCCAGCGGATTGCGGAACACCGTCTGCATCTGCAGACCGCTGACTGACAGCCCTGCTCCCGCCACCAATGCCGTCAACGCTTGGGGCACGCGGGACTTCCAGATAATATTCTGCCAAATAACGGATTCATCCGTATTTCCCCACAATATGTTCCACACGGAGCGCAGAGGAATGTGAACCGACCCCAAAAGCAGGTTCAGCAGGAAAAAAAGAAAGATAGATGCCAGTGTCAGCAACATCAACGGAAGTACGGGTCTTTTTATCATTTCAGCAGTTCGTAGTAAGTCGGTTTATAGTCAGGCAACAAATCGGGATGGAAAGCATGTATCAAGTCTTCCAATACAATTTCGGGCTGCATGGGCATACTTTCGTAGAAGGGTTTCTCACGCATGTTGCAGTATACCACTCCCTTCTCACGGAACGCACGGAAGTCGGCATAACGCGGGTCGAGGGACTTCAAGGCATCATACGTGAACGTCCCGTCATAGCTGTTGACAATGCGCCAATAGTCGGCACTCTCCGCCTGGCTATATACGGTTTCAAAATCCAGCGTGACACCTCCCGAACGGGGATCGTCTTTCAAGAAATAATCCGCACCGGCATCACGGAACAGTTCGGCAAGAAAGCTCTTTCCTCCCACTGCATACCAGTTGCCACCCCGTATCTCGCCGCTGAATACCATCGGACGCTTCTTCACGTTGGCAGCCAGCTCCTTCAATTCGTTATAGCGCTTCTCTATCGCAGCAAACTTTTCATTCGCCTCCACTTCCCGGCCTATAAACATGCCGATGAATTTTATCCATTCAGCCTGCCCCAACGGGGTCATCTCCTTATATCCCAAATGGGGAACCAGTGGAATACCGATTTCCCGCATGGCATCATATCCACCCCGCTTGAAAGGAGAGATAAAGATAACATCCGGATTCATGCTCATTATCACTTCATTATCAAAGTTCCCTTCGATACCAATCTTCACGGTCTCGCCGGACTTCAAACGGTCGTTCATCTCCTTGTTGAAGAGATGGCGCGTACTGGTGATGCCCACCACATAATTGCAGGCATCCAGACGGATGAAGTTGGAAAGTTGCAGGGATGTCATACACATGACGTGCTCCACCGGCGTTTCAATCACCGTATAGTCGCTCGGTATGCCGACAGGCTTTATGCCTTTCGGTACCAGCGCATAGTGGAAAGTGCTGCTGCTTTCTTTTTGAGGGTCGTGTATATCCACCAGACGGACATGGTGCGGAAGATATTTCACCGTATAGCCTTTGGCATAGCACGGTACAATGGTAGCTGCCGTGTCTGTCGTAACCGGAGAATAGCCCGTTTCGGAAGAAGATTCGGTAGTAGTCTGTCTTGATTTTAAGCCGCAAGAGGTTACGCATAAAATGCACAGCAGTGCAATGCCTATGGCAGATATCCGGGTCATGACTATTGGGGTTTATAGAATTCGGGCACAATATTCGTCATTTTTGGGGAGATACGCAAATGCTCTTCCTGCAAATTGACGGATATTGTGCCTAAATAATCTTTAAAAGCCCATCAAGTCATTCAGTGCTTCACTCATGCTGGGATGTGTAAAGACAAAATCACGGAGGAAGGTATATTCCTGCCCGGTCTTCATAGCCATTGTCACCAGGTTGATGACCTCGCTCGATTCCGGACCAAACAGCGTACATCCCACTATCTTGTCCGTATCGGCGTCCACCACCACCTTGAAGAGTCCGTTCGTATCGCCCAAAGTCCTGGCACGCGGAATGGCGGCTACCGGCAGCTTGTTGACCTTTATATTCAATCCCTTCTTGCGTGCTTCCGCTTCGCTCAGCCCGATGCGTGAAAGCGGCGGGTCGATGAATACCGAATAGCTCACCGGGTCACGGTCGGACACCTTGCGTTCTCCCGCCCCGAAAAGGTCTTCGCGCAGAATGCGGTAATCATCCAAAGAAATGTAGGTAAACTGCAAACCGCCCTTTACATCACCGATAGCATGTATCTTGGGGTTGGTAGTCTGCAAATAGTCGTCCACCACAATGGCACCGCGCTCATTCACCTCTACACCTGCCGCCGCCAGATTCAAGCCAGCCGTATTCGGACGCCGGCCGGTAGCCAGCAGGATGGCATCTGCGTGTAACTGATGTTCCTCTCCCGTGACCGCATCCCGGTAAATGACGTCAGAGTCTTTCACGGACTGCACGCGTGCATTCAGCCTGAAAACGATTCCTTTCTGTTCCAATACCTCCCGGACACTGTCCGCAATGTCCCGGTCCTCCCGGGATATCAGTTCGGAAGAACCCTCGAGCACCGTGACTTGCGAACCGAATGAAGCATACATGGAAGCAAATTCCAGTCCGATGTATCCCCCGCCTACAATGACGAGCTGTGCCGGCAGCTCAGTCAGTTCCATAATGGAGGTGCTGGTATATACCCGTGGGTTACCTTGTATCCCCTCTATCGGTGGAATGACGGTTTCGGCACCCGTATTGATGAATATCCGGGGAGCTTGCAATTGTAATGTCCCTTCCGCCATCCCAACTTCCACCACATCCGGACCTGCAAAGGAGCCGATACCCGTATAGACCGTTATATGAGGATTGTCGGCCAGATTGTGATAGTTCTTCTGACGCAGGAAAGAGACGACCTCTTCCTTCCTTGCAATGGACTGACGATAGTATGCCTTCTTGACCTCCCAAGAAGCGTCTTTGTCCGCATGCTTTGCCGCATGCACCAATGTTTTTGTGGGAATGCAACCGATATTGATACATGTCCCTCCGTACATCTTTTCCGAACGCTCCACTACGGCAACGTCCAGCTTCCGTTTTGCCAACTCGGCAGCCAGCGTCTTTCCGCCTTTGCCGAATCCGATGATAATGACATCATACTGTTTCATACGTCTATTTCCTTAATTGATTCAATACTCTTTTTGCACTGTCAGACAGTACGACAATGGCACCGGCAAGAATGGCCGTATCCTTGATGACCAAGCGCCCTGCCCCCGTCAGCAACGGAAAGCCGTGCTCCCCGCTTCCCAAATCGGGCACCCACACCTCAGGAGTTGTCACCAGGAAAGAGAGGGTACCTATTGTCATGACAATGGCCAGTGCAGCTCCCGCCAGTCCGATTTTCGGAGAGAATATCCCCAGAAATGTCAGAATGCCGATGGTCATAATCAGAATGCCCAGACCGTGAGAGAAACCATACGTATTGTTCTCCACGTGCCACTGATGTTTCGCCTCATTGAACTCGCCCTCTTTCAGCTTATACTCCTTGTACTCCGGGGCACTCTTTGTATAAAAGAAGCTCATGAACGGGCTGTTCGCCACAAAAGGGACAATCCCTTCAGCCTCATAATTCCAGAATTTCAACCCACCAATCCATACGAAAATAACCAGGATGGCTACACGAATCAAATTAACACCCAACTTTTGAGTGGAAGCGGCCAGCGTCAACGCAGCCATAAACAAGTTTTGCAATTTCGTTTTCATCTTTGTTCTACTTTTTAAATGGTTTCAGTAATATGACTTGATTTTTGTTTTTGCAAAGTTCCTTGTTTTCCACCACGTACGAAATGGCAATTATTCCGCAACAGTTGGCAATTCTTCCCGTTTCACTCTTTTCCGGTAGTCCGAGACACTCTCGCCGGTCATTTTCTTGAAAAAACGGCTGAACGCGGACAAGTCTTCGAAGCCCAGAATGGAGCTGATTTCCTTAGCGCTTTTGTGGGTATACAGCAGCAATCTCATGGCTTCTGCCTCAATGCGGTCATGAATCACCCGTAAAGGGGAAGGCAACCCGCAGGTCGAGAACAGATTAGAAAGTGTCTTGGGAGAACGGCAAAGAATATCGGCATAATCCTGCACTTGCTTCTTCTCCTTGAAATGCCGGTCCACTAATACGTAATACTGCCGGATGATGTCAAACGTCTTTTCTTTCTCCTGCCCCACCCCAAAACGCTGGCGCGCAATGCGTGTGCAGGTAATGATGAAACGTTTCAAGACAATCCGCAGCATCTCCTCCTGCAGGTTGTCATGGATGACCGATTCCTGCCGGAAAATGCGGACTATGTCATGCAGGTTGGAAGACTGCCCGGCAGAAAGTGCCAGTTTCATCACCTTGGAAGAGCCATAAAAAAGGAATCCATTGCAAGAGACCTCGTTGTCATGTCCATAGATGCAATAAAAATTGCTGTTGAATACAAACGTCAGGTATTCACCGTCCACCTCTTTTACCTCCAGGTGATGCAACGGGGTCAAGGTCACGATTTCATCCTTTTCCAGGCGCATGGGGATATGGTCTATTTCCAGAGTCAGCGTACCGCTCTGTACCCAAATGAATTTATACAGAGTCTTGTCACGTTGCAGCGACGCACGCTCATGGTAGCTGGAAGTCATGGCTATGTTGCCATTCAAGCGGGTGTTCAGTTGATAATCCATAAAAAACAGATTGTTTTAGTAAATAACAAAGATAGCGAATATCTTGTTTGCTACTGATTATTTCCCCACTTTTGTAGCCGTTTTGCTGTTCTTTAATTTTTAACCTTTAATGCTTCATGCAAATGTTCCCCGTCATATTTGTATCTCTCGGTCCCGGCGAGCCGGAACTGATTACCGTAAAAGGCTTGAAAGCCCTGCAGACAGCCGACTGTATATTCTGTCCCGAGACACTGGCCAAAGATGGAAACAGAGTTTCACGCGCAGCCGACATCCTATTGCAACTCGACATTCCGGAAAACACGGTGCACCGCTTTCCACTCCCCATGAGCAAACAGCGCGAAAAAGCCCTGAGCGCCTACGACGAGGTCTATATGGAGAGCTCCACCCTCCGGCAACAAGGAAAGAAGGTCTGTATCGTTGCCGAAGGAGATGCCGGATTCTACTCTTCCATACATTATGTATATGACAAACTGCAGGCAGACGGCATCCCCGTGAAGCACATCCCCGGTATCCCCGCCTTCATTGCCGCCGGCGCACTGGGCGGGCTCCATGTGGCCAGCCAGGAAGAGCGGCTGACGGTGATACCCGGCATTACTACGACAGAAGAGATAGAGAAACTGACAAGCGAAAACAGTGCGGTTGTCATCATGAAGCTGTCCAGATGCACCGATGAGATTCACCGCTGCATCCGCCTGCATCCCGAATACCGGTATCACTATTTTGAGAATGTAGGCACTCCGGAAGAGAAGTATATCAATGACAGCAAGCGGATAGCGACCATCCGCTTCCCCTATTTTTCCCTGCTTATCATTCGTACAGAGACCTTTTGAGCCCGATTTAATACAATTTCGCACGCCATAGGCATTATTTTAATGAAAATGGGTTACCTTTGCGCCGTTGAAATATAAAAAAGATAAGAACATGAAGAAAGTCGTTTTTTATATGATGCTGCTGGTTATGAGCATCGGTTATGCCTATGCACAAGGAAAGGCAGACATCAAATTCGAACAGACCACCCACAACTTCGGCACATTCTCCGAAAACAGTCCTGTGGTCAGCTACACCTTTAAGTTTACGAACGTAGGCGATGCTCCGCTTGTCATCCATCAGGCTGTAGCTTCCTGCGGATGTACCGTTCCCGAATATTCACAAGAACCGATAGCACCGGGAAAGACTGGAACAGTGAAAGTAACTTATAATGGAACCGGAAGATACCCCGGACACTTCAAGAAATCCATTACCCTGCGCACCAATGCCAAAACGGAAATCATGCGATTATTTATCGAAGGGGACATGACCGCTAAAGATGCCAAATAAGCATTTTACCATACAGAATTAAGGAGATTTTTTTAAATCTCCTTTTTTTTTGCTTTCTTTGAAGTCTATTAAAGAAAAACATAAAACTACAAAACCTATGAAACAAGAAGAAGAACCTATTACCGGACTACCGGAAAATGCGTTCCGTGAATTGAAACCGGGAGAAGTGTACAACCCTCTGATGAGCCCGGATAAGAAGTATTCAGAAGTAAATGCCTGGTCGGTGACATGGGGTATTCTGATGGCCATCCTCTTTTCGGCCGCAGCCGCCTATCTGGGGCTGAAGGTGGGACAAGTATTCGAAGCCGCCATCCCCATCGCCATCATTGCCGTCGGCGTATCGGGTGCCGCCAAACGCAAAAACGCATTGGGCGAAAACGTCATTATCCAGTCTATCGGTGCCAGCTCGGGCGTCATCGTGGCAGGTGCCATCTTCACCCTTCCGGCACTCTATATTCTCCAAGAGACCTATCCGAAAGAAATCACCGTCACCTTTGCACAAGTCTTTATCAGTTCCCTGCTGGGAGGTGTGCTGGGTATTCTCTTCCTTATCCCCTTCCGCAAATATTTCGTGAGCGACATGCACGGCAAGTATCCCTTCCCCGAGGCGACAGCCACCACACAAGTGCTCGTCTCCGGTGAAAAGGGCGGCAGCCAGGCAAAACCATTACTCATGGCTGGTATTATCGGAGGTCTATACGACTTCATCGTGGCAACCTTCGGCTGGTGGAACGAGAATTTCACTACCCGCGTATGCGGCTTCGGCGAAATGCTGGCCGAGAAAGCCAAGCTGGTATTCAAGGTTAATACGGGTGCTGCCGTGCTCGGTCTGGGTTATATTGTGGGACTGAAATACGCGTCCATCATCTGTGCCGGCTCACTGGCCGTATGGTGGATTATCATCCCCGGTATGTCCATGATTTGGGGAGATTCCGTACTGAACCAATGGAACCCCGAAATCACGGCAACCATAGGCGCTATGGCTCCGGAAGAAATCTTCAAATACTATGCCAAGAGCATCGGTATCGGTGGCATTGCCATGGCAGGTATCATCGGCATTATCAAGTCTTGGGGCATCATCAAGAGTGCCGTAGGACTGGCTGCCAAGGAAATGGGAGGTAAGTCCAACGTGGAAGCCAGTGTGAAACGCACACAGCGGGACATCTCTATGAAGATTATCGCCATCGGTTCCATCATCACGCTGCTGCTGGTTGTTCTCTTCTTCTACTTCGATGTGATGCAGGGCAACTTGACACATACCATTGTAGCTATCCTGCTTGTTGCAGGTATCGCTTTCCTGTTCACCACCGTGGCAGCCAATGCCATTGCGATTGTGGGCACAAACCCCGTATCCGGAATGACGCTGATGACATTAATCCTGGCATCCGTAGTCATGGTAGCCGTAGGGCTGAAAGGTCCCGAAGGGATGGTTGCGGCACTGGTGATGGGCGGTGTTGTATGTACGGCACTGTCCATGGCGGGAGGCTTCATCACAGACTTGAAAATCGGTTACTGGCTGGGTAGCACGCCTGCCAAGCAGGAGACCTGGAAGTTCCTCGGAACCATCGTTTCTGCCGCTACCGTAGGTGGTGTAATGATTATCCTAAACAAGACATACGGTTTCACCAGCGGACAGCTGGCCGCTCCGCAAGCCAATGCCATGGCGGCCGTTATCGAACCGTTGATGAACGGTGTGGGTGCGCCCTGGCTGCTCTACGGCATCGGTGCAGTGCTGGCCGTCATCCTCAACTTCTGCAAGATTCCCGCACTGGCATTTGCATTGGGTATGTTCATCCCATTGGAACTGAATGTTCCGTTGGTAGTGGGCGGTGCCATCAACTGGTACGTGACCAGCCGCAGCAAGGATGCCGCTCTCAATGCCGAACGCGGGGAGAAAGGTACCCTGCTTGCCTCCGGTTTCATTGCCGGCGGTGCATTGATGGGCGTGGCAAGTGCTGCCATGCGTTTCGGAGGAATCAACCTCGTAAACGATGCATGGTTGCAGAACACCTGGTCCGAAGTGCTGGCGCTGGGTGCTTATGCCATTCTGATATTCTACCTCATCAAAGCTTCCATGAAAACCAAATAACTTTTAAATACCAAGAACATGAAAAAGATTCTACTTTTATCTTTTCTATTTGCAGCGACCATGTTATCTGCACAAAAGCCCGTTGAGCTGCCCCTATGGCCCAACGGTGCCCCCAATAACAACGAACTGACCAATTCCGGACAGAACCATAACAACGAATGGGTGTCCGATGTCACCACCCCTACCCTTACGGTGTACCCTGCCTCCCACCCCAACGGCATGGCCATCATCATGTGTCCGGGAGGCGGCTACGGGGGGCTGGCCATGAAGCACGAGGGACACGACATGGCTCCCTGGTTCAACACACAAGGCATCACCTATGCAGTACTGAAATACCGTATGCCCAACGGGCACCATGAAGTGCCCCTTTCCGATGCCGAACAAGCCATCCGCATGGTACGCGAACATGCCGCCGAATGGGGTGTCAATCCTCAGCGTGTAGGCATCATGGGCGCTTCTGCCGGCGGCCATCTGGCAGCTTCGCTTGCCACACTATACAGCAGTGACAAGACCCGTCCCGACTTCCAGATCTTGTTCTATCCGGTGATTTCCATGCAGAAAGGCGTTACCCATGGAGGTTCCCGTAAGAACCTTATCGGAGAAAATCCATCTCAGGAACTGGAACAAAAATACTCCCTCGAAAGGCAAGTGTCCCCACGCACTCCGCAAGCTTTCATCATGCTTTCTTCGGACGATGACGCAGTGCCGCCCATCAACGGCATCGGTTACTTCCTTGCCCTGCGCGACCATAAAGTACCTGCCAGCCTGCATGCCTACCCCACCGGCGGACATGGCTGGGGATTCCGGGACAACTTCACCTACAAGCGTCAATGGACGGAAGAACTGGAGAAGTGGTTGCGTGAAGGGCTCGTATTCCCGGTCTCTGAACCTACCACAAAGAAATAAAAGCAATTATGAATAAAAAGTATTTTTTACTCACTTGCCTCGCAGCGTTTCCCTTTGCCCTGACTGCTCAGGAGAACAATCGCTACGAAGAGATTACCAACCCCAAGCTGACAAGCATCAACCGGGAGCCTGCCCGCAGCACGTTCACCTCCTACGTCACGGAGGCTGATGCCGTCATCAATGACCGCCAAAACGGAACCTTCCGCTTGTCCCTTAACGGGAAATGGAAATTCCATTATGTGGAAACCTTCGCCGACCGCCCCACGGACTTCATGATGGACCGTGTGGACGCCAGCCGCTGGCCGGACATCAATGTACCCGGAAACTGGGAGTTGCAGGGATTCGGTACGCCCATCTATGTGAACCATCCCTATGAGTTCTGTTCTTCGGGCTATCCTCCCTATTGGGACAAGCCCAATCCTCCATACGTTCCCCAAGAATGGAATCCCACCGGCACCTACCGCCGCGAGTTCACTCTTCCGGGAGACTGGGACGATAAGGAAATTTTCCTGAGTGCCGACGGCGTACGCGGGGCAGCCTTCTACTACCTCAACGGCAAGTTTGTAGGCATGAGTAAAGATGCAAAGACTCCGGCGCGTTTCAACGTCAGCGCCATTGCCAAGAAAGGGAAGAATGTCATTGCCATTCAGATACACCGCTTTTCCGATGCCAACTATCTGGAATGCCAGGACTTCTGGCGCATCAGTGGTATCGAACGGGACATTTACTTATATGCCCAGCCTCAAATCCATCTCACGGACTTCAAGGTGGAGTCTCCTTTGGATGAGAACTACCGGAACGGTATCCTCAAGGTAAAGGTGCAGTTTACCAATGAAAGCGGACAAAATTCCCCATTTGTCGTTGGTTACCGCCTGCTGGACAAGAACGACCAGCAGATAGCCCAGTCCTCTACTCAGGTCAGCGGTGACCAAACGGAAGTGGAATTCACCAAGAAGACCATCCAGGAACCCCTGCAATGGACAGCCGAAACGCCCAACCTCTATACCCTCGTCGTCAGCTTGAAGCGCCCGAACGGAGATGTGATTGAAGCGACAAGCTGCAAAGTAGGTTTCCGTACAGTGGAAATCAAGGACAAGCAACTGTTGGTAAACGGACAACCTATCCTCGTGAAAGGCGTGAACTATCACGAACACAACGAGAATACCGGTCACTATGTCTCCGAAGAACTGATGAAGAAAGATTTCGAGCTTTGGAAGAGATACAATGTCAATACCGTCCGCACCTGTCACTATCCCCAGCAGGAACGTTTCTACGAACTCTGTGACGAATATGGTATCTACGTCATCGACGAAGCCAATATAGAAAGCCACGGCATGGGTTACGACCTGCGTGTAGGCGGCACGCTGGGAAACAATCCGCTCTTCATGAATGCCCACCTCGACCGTACCATGAATATGTACGAACGGGACAAGAACCATCCGTCAGTCATCATCTGGTCGCTGGGCAACGAAGCCGGAAACGGATTGAATTTCTACGTTACCTACAACACCTTGAAGACGCTCGACAGTCGTCCCATCCAGTATGAACGCGCACTGTTGGAATGGAATACGGACATCTACTGCCCGATGTACGCTTCCCCTTCCTATCTGGAAAAGTATGCCCGGAACAAGGAGATGACGCGTCCCCTCATTCTTTGCGAGTATGCCCATGCCATGGGCAACAGCCTCGGCAACTTCCAGGACTACTGGGACATCATCGAGAAATATCCCATCCTCCAGGGCGGCTGTATCTGGGACTGGGTAGACCAGGGCTTTGCCGCCAAGACAGACGACGACCGTAAATACTGGACCTATGGCGGCGATTATGGCGAGAACGGCACGCCCTCCGACGGCAATTTCTGCATCAACGGCGTGGTATACCCCGACCGCAGTGTCAAGCCGCAGACAGAAGAGATGGGAAAAGTATACCAGAACATCAAGTTCCTTGATTTCGACAAGCAGACTTCCACCGTGAAAATCCGCAATGATTTCTCCTTCACCAATCTCGACAAGTACGACTTCTACTACATCATCCGCGACCACGGAAAGGAAGTCTACCGTGGCAAGATTGAAAATATCCATGCCGCACCGGGCAAGACGGTAACCACCGGCTTCCTGAACGGCATACCCAAAGAGAAACAGACAACGGGAGATGTGCGTATCGAGTTCTATGCAGCCATCAAGACGGCAGAGCCTTTCCTCCCGGCCGGCACGGTCATCGCACGCGAACAGACCTACGTCCATACTTTCTACAAGAAAGAGGCTACGGCACAGCAGCCCGCCACTTCTAAGGAAGAGGGAAATTTGGTGGCGTTCTCCGGTCCCGACTTCAAAGCCACCTTCGACAAGCAAAGCGGTCTGCTCACCTCCTATTTATACAAGAAGCACGAGTACATACTGAACGGTCAAGGTCCCCGCCCATTCTTCTGGCGTGCACCGACGGACAATGATTATGGAGCCAACCTCCCCGTCCGCCTCAAAGCCTGGAAAGAGGCAAGCTATCAAGAACCAAAAGCCGAAAGTTTCCAAGTGACTCCGGGCAGCAATGCCACGACAATAAAGGTGACCTACCGTTTTCCACAGACAGATGCCCGTTGGGACATCACCTATAAGATATATGCCAGCGGAGTCATCAAGGTAGACAACCGGTTCGTGGCCGAAGGAGACCAAGCTCCGATGATACCGCGTGTGGGCCTGCGGATGCAGTTGCCGGAAAGCTTTACAGACTTGACCTACTACGGTCGCGGTCCGAAAGAGAATTACCGAGACCGCCGTACCTCCCAGTTCATCGGAGAGTACGCCATCCCGGTCAAGGATATGTACGAGCCGTATGTCCGCCCACAGGAGAACAACCATCGCACGGACATCTATTGGTGCGCCCTTACCGATAAGACGCAACGTGGTTTGCTGCTCATCGCCGACCGCACCTTTGAGCTGAACGCCTCCAACTATCCCCTGGAAAGTATGGACAGCGGCGATACGATTGACAACAGCGCTCCGCGTACCGAAAAGACCCATCACCGCCACCTCACCGACCCTCTGCCGGAAAAGATGGTCGATTTGTTCATTGATTACCGCATGATGGGTGTCGGTGGAGACGACAGTTGGGGCGCAACCGCCCATGAGCCCTATCTGATTCGTCCGGGCAAAGAGAACGCCATTGAATACGGTTTCTCCCTTGTTCCGTTCGATAAAAAGGAGGATTATAAATATTTAATCCGGCAATATTGAATTTAATCCCTCCGGATTAAGCTTTTATAAAAAGGATGTAGTAAATTTGCTGCATCCTTTTTACGTTCAAGAACAATAATAATCAAAAGAAAGAAAAATGAAAACAATGACTAAATTTATGTTCAGCGCCCTCTGCGCCGCAGCCATGGTAACTTCCGTTTCTGCCCAGGGAGGGAAAGATATGTTGAGCAATGGAATAAAGTATCTGGATGTGCCATACGTAGCCCATACGCTGGAGGCTGATGGTCCCGAAGAACTCGTCATCAACTGCGATGAAGTAGACTGTACCACGCTGGTGGAATATGTACTGGCAGAGACACTCACCCCCAAATTGGCCGACGGAGACATCTCGGAAAGCGCTTTCGCCGATAACCTGCAAAAAATCCGTTACCGTGACGGTAAAATCGACGGGTACACTTCCCGCCTGCATTATATTGCCGACTGGATAAACAATGGCGTACGCAACGGCTTCCTTCAAGATGTAACGGGCGCCATGAGTCCCGACACCGAACGGTTGTCCATCTCCTACATGTCTTCCCACCCCCAACTCTACAAGCAGCTGGTAAATTCTCCGGAGAACATAGCCAAAATGAAGAAGATTGAACAATCCTTGTCCGGCAAGGAAATTCACTATCTTCCCAAAGCCAAACTTCCCGCCGATGGTCTCCCGTGGATTAAAGACGGCGATATCATAGCCATCACCACCAACACTCCGGGGCTGGACGTAGCCCACATGGGAATCGCTTTCTATGCGGATAGCAAACTCCTGCTGGTACACGCTTCCTCTACCGACAAGAAAGTGGTCGTCTCCAAAGTCCCCTTGTCCCAAATGCTGAAAGACAATAATAAGTGGACGGGAATACGGGTACTGAGGATGAAGAAATAAAATGAAATACTATATATGGAAAAGGCGATGAAGATTTGATTCTCCATCGCCTTTTCCATATATATGATTGTTCGTTCCTATTCCTTTACGACAATATATTCATCAATATTCCGTGTTTCTTTACTGAAGTTCACACCTACTTTCACTAATTTTCTGCCATCCAAGGTATAAGGAATCAGATACCCCTTCTCATCTATTTGTTTCAGAGCTGCGTCGGCCGTACCGTCCAGTTTAAACTCAAAAACATAAATAGCGGTAGGGGTATGAACGACTGCGTCCGCACGGCCGCGGCTACTGCGAACCTCGGACCGGATGAACTGTCCCAGCAAAGTAAACACTACATGAAAAATAACCTGATAATGACGTTCCGTATCATCACTCAACTCGTACGGAATACCGGAGAAGAATATCTTAAGACGCTCCATAAACGCCTCCACATCCCCACTCTTCAATTCACGCATGAATTTAGCGATGTGGAAACCAGTTTCATCATCAGTAACTTTAGTATAAAAAGGAACCAGAAAATTGAGGAAACCATAACAAACTTCATCATTCGGAAATTGAAGCGTATAAAGGCAAACCTCTTTATCATAAGCTTTTATAGTCAAGTAACCGCTCTGATAAATCATAGGCAGAGGATTATTAGCTTCTGCACGATATTCAGAGAAGGCAGAGGCAGTAACCTCTACGCCATTCAGCAAAAGGCGAAGATCATAGTCACTCTTTTTTAATAAATCCACCAAATAAGTAGGTGTACCCGTCTGAAACCAGAAGTTGCCGAACTTCAATTTCTGGAATACATTCAGAAGGCTGAAAGGGTTAAAAAGCCCCACCGAAGTATCTTCACAAAAATGATAGCCGTCATATTTCTTTGCCAAACGAAAAATCGTTTCCTCCAAAGTCAGTTCTTCATTCTCACTTAACCGTTGTATTTCCGGGCCAAATGTTTTTATAAGTTCATCTTGTGTAATGCCGCACAAAGCATTGTATGCTCTATCCATGCTTATATCATTCAGCTGGTTCAAGTCACTGAACACACTTACTTGCGCAAACTTGGTCACTCCGGTCAGGAAAACAAAACGAAGATAACGGTCAGCGCTCTTCAAGACACCGTAGAACGCTTTCAATATTTTCCGATACTCATCCAGCAAGTTCTCATCCAAGACCGCTTGAAGCAATGGCTTGTCATACTCATCAATCAGCACAACAACCTGCTTTCCCGTCAGCGTGCATGCCTGCTCTATCACGTAAGCAAAACGCTCTTCCGGACTACGGTCTTTCTTCTCCTGACCATAGAGCAGCTCCCATTTCTCCAGATACTGATTAAGCATAGCCGTCAAGTCAGCAGCAGCGTCATATTTTCGGGCATTCAAATCCAAGTGCAAAACGGGATATTCTTCCCATTTCTGTTCCAGTTGTTCGATGGCCAAACCTTGAAACAAATCCTTACGTCCTTGAAAATAGGCTTCAAAGGTAGAAAGAAGCAGGCTCTTGCCAAAACGACGGGGACGGCTTAGGAAATAAGGAGTAGAAGTAGATGCTATTTGATAAATCATAGCAGTTTTATCTACATAAAGAAAACCGCCTTCACGTAGTTTATCAAAAGTCTGTATGCCTATCGGCAGTTTACGTATCTGTTCCATGTTATTATTATAACCTGATTGGTGTATGACAAAGGTACGATTTATATTTCAAAAATAAGACGAAAGGCGATGGAGATTTTAGTCTCCATCGCCTTTCATTATTCTACTAATCATCATTTCAGCATTACTCACGTAGACTGGTGCAATCCGAAATATTTCTTCATAAAATAGATATAAAGAAAACAAAGCAGAACCCAAAAGACCATGAATTCCTGTAATTAGTATGTTCATAAGAAAATCAATCTATAGGATAAAGATTATTCTTAACCAAATCATAAAAAGCAGCAACCAACTCATCTCGTCGAGAATTGGTTTTATTTAGGTAAATGGATACATACAACTGATACTCGTCAGTTGTTGTTGCGGCATCGTATTTTATTATACACCCATCATCATATTTCAAAAACCATCTGGAAAATAGAATCTTTCTCTTTTCTTCTTTCCCATCTAAGTTATCACAAACCATAATCATAGCTCTTTCTCTCACAGAAAAGAAAAGTTTTAAAAGATGCGCAATCGTTTGAGCTATTCGATTATCTATAGGATGAGGGATATCTGTTTCCGGCTCTATGTTAAAAGTATAAACATCATTGAAAGCTGAATGATAAATAGAGAAATCTATAAAATAAGCATGGTAAACAATGCCATGCTTAGTTATAAAGGAATAGTTCCATTCACTTTCTTCTGTAATTTCATAAGGGAGTTGAGAACTTAATTCCACGTTCTTTAGCTAATTTTTTAACATCACCTCCCTCTTGAACACATTTGCGTATAGCTCTCTTATCTTCCAATATTCGTAGGAAAACAGACTTCTTCTTATGTTCTATACTTTTGCTCATAAAAGATATGATTAGTAAACTTGCTACAAAGATACAGCTATTTTTTAGAATATCAATAAGAATACATCCGAAAACGGTTTATTCATTAATATCGAATCCTTATAGCCCTACTGCAAGCCCTCCTTTATCTTTTCCACAATATAGTGTACATCTTCATCCGTCACCCACGGACCACTGGGTAGGCACAAACCACGCTTAAACAAAGCCTCACTCACCCCGTTCACATAAGAAGGACTCTGAGCATAAACCGGCTGCAAGTGCATAGGCTTCCATAAAGGACGGCTCTCAATACCCGCCTTATCCAGCCATAGGCGCATGGCTTCCACATTACGGTTAGGTTCACAAGAAGTATGTACACTATTCACCTCGTGAGTAACACCTGCCGCACCACCTACAGCACCCTGAACAGCCTCACGGTAAGCATCTTCCTCACCTTTCACAAGCAGTCCCTCATCCAAAAGGACTGTATTCAGCCAGTAATTGCTGTCATAGCGGTCCGAAGGATTCTCATGCAGGATGATACCTTCTATATCTTTCAGTAAATCCCTATACAAACAGCAGACATGCTTATGATGTACGATGTGCTCATCAGCCACCGTCATCTGACCACGACCGATACCTGCACAAATGTTACTCATCCGATAGTTATAGCCTATCTGTTCGTGCTGATAATAAGGATAAGCCTCACGAGCTTGGGTGGCATAGAACATAATCTCTTTCTTGGCATCCTCATTCGAACAAATCAGGGCACCACCGCCACTGGTCGTTATCATCTTATTCCCGTTGAAGCTTAGGACACCATACGTACCGAACGTACCACACATCTGTCTGTCAAACGTACTGCCAAATCCTTCGGCGGCGTCTTCAATTACCGGAATATCATACTTGACAGCTACGGACATAATCTCGTCAATCTTACCGGGCATACCATAAAGATAGACTGGGACAATCGCTTTCGGCTTCCGCCCCGTCTTATTGATACGGTCTTGAATCGCTGCCTCCAAAAGTATAGGATCCATATTCCAGGTATCCTCCTCGCTGTCCACAAATACGGGTGTGGCACCAAGGTATGTCACAGGATGGCTTGAAGCACAAAATGTAAAACTCTGTACTATCACCTCATCACCCTGCCCCACTCCACAAGCCAGTAAAGCCAAGTGCACCGCTGCCGTACCGGCACTCAATGCGACCACTTTCTTGTTCTGACCAACAAAATGTTCCAGTTCCTGCTCAAAGGCATTCACGTTCGGACCGAGTGGAACCACCCAATTGGTGTCAAAGGCTTCTTGTATGAAGCCCATTTCCTTGCCGCTCATATGAGCAAGGCAAAGATAAATTCTCTTATCCATAAAATATATGTGATTATTCTAATGATGCGATTTTTTCACGTAGTGGGGAATAAAAAGAAAGGAAAGGGCTTTATTAATTCTTTCCAAATATCGGGAAAATCTACTCATAAATGTTTCCATGACCGGGATATAGGCTACAATCCTTTATTAGCTCCATGATACGCTCTTCCGAGATCCGCGAATCCTCCCTATCATTGTTAAGGAATGAAGCGACGACTTTAATACCGGAATATATGTCAGCAACAAAGATTGTACTGTCCCGCCCTTTTCCTAAACAAACTTCTTTATAGAGACAATATTCCTACTGAATTGACAATCTGCAATCCGATGAATATTTACTTCAGTTATAGCCGTTGAAAGCCTCGGTGGTAGCGTTACCTTCCTTATTAATCCCTTCTCTCACAAACACTTTCTTTATGGTCAGCAGAACAACCTTCACATCCAGCCAGAAAGAGATATGATCCACGTACCACACATCCAGCTCAAACTTACGTTTCCAACTGATATTATTCCGTCCGTTTACCTGTGCCCAGCCCGTAATGCCTGGACGGACTTCATGACGACGAAACTGTTCTTCTGAATATAAAGGCAAGTATTTAGGAAGCAATGGTCTTGGACCAACAAGAGCCATATCTCCTTTCAAGACATTTAGCAACTGTGGCAGTTCGTCTATTGAAAGCGAGCGTACTATTTTTCCAACTTTTGTCAAGCGCTCAGCATCCGACAATAAATTCCCTTCAGAATCCCGCTCATCCGTCATTGTTTTAAATTTGATGGCCTTAAATATTTTTGCATTTTTTCCCGGACGATTCTGGGTAAAGAAAACACCCGCACCTTTGTTAGCAAAATGAAGGAAAATAATCAGAAGAAGCAATATGGGGAAAATAGCAGCCAATACACAAAAGGCGATAATAAAATCAATCACACGTTTCAAAAAACAAGAATACATAATACTCCTTATTTATCTATTCATTAGTATTTTTCCATTCAGAATATTAACGTTCTCTTTCAATACCTTTGCCGGATTTCCTGCAGCAATACAATTAGACTGAATATCTTTAGTCACCACGCTACCCCCCCTATAACCACCTGATTACCAATCATTAAACCAAGCATAATTATAGAACGTACGCCTATAACACAATTAGCGCCGATATATGTATCAGCTTTTAAACTCCTACAATGATCATGCGCCAATATCATAGCACCGGAAAGTACCCAAGTATTATCCCCAATATGAATACCCTTAGGATTAATAGACTTGTCCAAATGGGCTTTCCATGAAATTCTACAGTTCCTGCCTATATCCATTCCGTATCTCCAACGAAGATAGCAAGGATATAAGTCAACAAGAATTCCCCATAAAAATTTTCTTAATTGCATAATATAACTTAAGAATATAAGTCAATGCCATATCTACCCAAAATTTCAATGCCCTTACCATAGGAAATCAATTCCATAATCTCTTCTGGTTCAAACATAATATCAAAAGATTCTTCTAAAATAGAGATTATATTCAATTGATGAACAGAATCCCATTCTTCCGTATTTTCTTTTGAGAAACTTTCATTTAAAACTTCTTCTGTTACACCAAACACTTCAATAAAAGCAGCGTTATACTTTTCAATATTAGCCATACCTATTTATTATTTTTTAGATGTCGTTAAACTTGCTATATAATATTTTCCCAGCCTCGTTTCTGGGAAGCTCATCAATTATTCGTACTTCAAAAACAGAAGCTATCAATTTCGTTTTTTCTATCAAGAGTTCTTTTACTTGTTGAGCATATTGACTGTTCGTAAGATAAACAATCATTTTTTCATCTGTTCCAACACAAGCACACTCTATGGAAAATTTACTTTTAATTATCTGTTCACATTCATCCAAACCGATACGCATACCGAACAACTTAAGGAAGCGTCCCATACGACCCACAATGTAATAACATCCATCCTCATCACGATAAGCCAAATCACCTGTATGCATAAATCCGTTCCGTTCATCTCCCAAAAGTAAATCTTCCCGTTTGCAGGCATATCCAAGAGTCACGTTCTTTCCGCGATAACACATTTCACCTTCAATGTTTGCCTCTTCTATCATGTTCCCGTCACTGTCCATCAGCGACAATTCTGCATTAGGAACAGCCACTCCTATGCTTCCTACTTTCTCGACAGCCCATTTCGCAGGCAAGTAGGCCATACGAGCTGTCCCTTCAGACTGCCCATAAGTAGCAATCCATAATTTTCCATTATCTTTACAGTACTCAGCAAACTTCAAATTCAATTGACGAGGCATCTTACCACCTCCTTGTGTCAGTAGTTTCAAATCCGGTAAATCCATGCGGAAAAAACGCATCAGATTCAGAATCTCAAAGCTATAAGGAACACCTGTGAAGCTGGTAGCTTTTTGCTCTTTCATAAATGACCAAAAAGCCCGGTCCGTCATACTCTGATTGGTTATAAGCACTGTAGCACCTACATAAAGATGACTGAATACTACTGAAAGTCCCATCGTGTAATAAAGAGGCAATACCAATAACGGACGGTCTTCCTTTGTCAAATGAAAAAAAGTAGATATATTAAGTGCTGCCGCCTCTATATTGTCATATTTATGACGTACTAATTTAGGACTACCCGTAGAACCAGAGGTGGGTAACAAATGGGACAATTCCGCATACATCGGAGCTCCCTCTAAATTAGTTTCCAACAAAATATATCCATAACGTTCAGTTATAACATTGTAAGAAGAAAAAGTATTTGCCAATGCAACCGGTATGCATAAATAAGAAGGCTGATATATCTCAAATAGGTTCTTATACAACCCTTCCTCAATATGTGCATTTAAAACCAAAGGAACATTACCAGAATTAATACATCCTATACTCCAAGCCACACCACCCACAGTATTCTCTGTCAGTAAAAAAAGTAAAGAACGAGGGGGCATTAAAGTAGTTATCTCTTTCGAGAAACCAACTAACTCCCCATATGACAAAGAATTTCCCATTGCATCAATAACTACAACGGCTTCCTGCGGATGCTTATTCAAACGTAATATCATATTTCAAGAATTATTTCATTAAATCGAAGCACAACCGTCCACACCTAATATTTGACCAGAAATGTATGAAGAACGATCCGAAGCCAAGAAAGAACATGCATTAGCTATATCATTAGGAGAACCTAAACGTCCTAATGCTATTTTAGCTATACGCATATCTATTTTTTCTTTACTATTCTCATAAAGTTCGGCAAAACGTTCTGTCTTTACGATACCCGGAGCAACCGCATTGACACGTATTCCTAACGAAGCCAGTTCTTTTGCTGCCGATTTCGTAAAAGATATGATAGCACCTTTGGTAGCCGAATAAGCTGATTGTCCTGGAGATCCCAATACAGCTGTCACTGACGCAATATTCACTATTGAACCTCCACCGTTACGTGCCATTAAACGCGAAACCAATTGTACCATTTCAATTACAGCAATCACATTGACCCTAAACATTATTTCTATTTCGGGACGGGTTATCATACCGATTTTTTTATTAAACACTACACCGGCATTATTTACAAGCACGTCAATACGTCCTTCAGCCTTATACACCTGCATAAGTGCTTTTTTAACAGCAACAGTATCGGTCACATCAAAATATAATGGTATTACACGAATATTATATTCACGAGTACATTGTTTTGCCCAACCGTCCATTATACCTTCCAATCTATCACATGCATACACTACTGCACCATCAGCAGAAAACTGTTCAGCTATTTTTTTTCCTATCCCTTGCGCTGTTCCTGTAATAATACATACCTTTTTATCTAAAAGTCTTTCCATTGTATATTCTTTAATCGTTATACATTTACATAAAGTTTCAACATCAAAGTGTGGAATAAGGCTAATCTTCCATTAGTCATAAAGACCGTGCAATATGTGTTCTGTCCCCCACACTTTATACATCAGAAACCAAATAGTTCAATGGGCTTTTAAGACTCCGCATTCGCAATAATAGCTCAAAATGTACAGATGTTGTTTTAATAATACCATAAAAGGCATTCATGAGTTTATCCAAACCGTTTCTGCCCCAGAACATCATTATGTGCTGGAAACCACGGGCTACAGCACGTTGCTCATTTGTCTGCTTTCAAAGTAAGCATTACCGTCAGCCTTGAAAATCCGCTGAAAAGAAAGAATCTTGCCCATGTGATACTCAAACGGATGAGATTGATGCCCGCCTGATCACCCTCTAGGGAGAGAAGATGCAGCCGCACCTTACAAGCTCCGAAGCGAGCCAATACTCATCCTCAAACAGAAAGGGACTACCGCCAACTTAAAAAGCAGCTGGAGGCCACACGCAACTTTAAAGGATTGATAGAAGTCCTGCCTCATTTTGACCCTAAATGTCGGAAAACAACCGAAAAGATATCGTTTCCCTTGAAAAGCAAATCTGGGTAATGGAGGAAAAATCGCTTCTTTGGCACAAGATGAATACAAGAAACAGATGGACTTACTCACTTCTATCAAAGGCATAGGCGTCATATTAGCGACTGCGCTCATTGTAGCCACCGACAGATTCACTTACTTTAATAATACCAAACAGTTCACCCGGTACTTGGACTTGTCGCCTACTTTACTTACCAACAATCCAGTATGTCAGTCAATGTCAAAGGTCACATCAACCGAAACGGGGGCTCAAGCCTCAGAAGCCAGCTCTATGTGGCTGCTTTCTAGTTACTCAGATACAATACCAAATGTAAAGTTTGTTTCGACTATTTGCGATCTAACAGAAAACCCAGCAGAGGGTCGCCAACAAACTTGTAAGGCAAACCTTCGCTATTATCTTCACGCAGAGGAAAATCTATATCAATGGATTCAAGTCTGAACCCATCTACAGAGGGAACGTCATGCGACAAGGGACTAAGTACACAGCCCCGACGAACTTTCCATGCACAACAACTTGCATAATTATGCTAATTATCGTTAACCTTATTCGTTTTTTATATTATAGTTCATATTACATTAACCGTCTTGCCGGATTACCAAATACTGTGGTTCCAGTATCCACATTTCTAGTAACGAAGCTGCAAGCACCAATATGTGCATCATTACCCACTATCACGTTATGATTCAACACTGCAGACGTATGAATCATATTATGGTTTCCAATTGTAATTCCTCCTACACACATTACTTGTGAATCAATTCTATTCCAATCTCCTATTACAACATCATGCCCTATAATTGTATAAGACTGTATAAAATTATAGTCACCAATCCTTGCATCCGCAGCTATAGTAGTAAATGCTCCAACCATGTTTCCTTTACCCATTATCACATTACTACCTATACGAGCAGTTTTATGAATAAGCGAAATAAATTCACCACCACGATTTATTATTTTAGACATTCCCCACTTTCTAAATTCACCGCCTATAGAACAGATAAATACATCTTCCTTACAAGGAATATAATCAGTTATAGTGTCTATAATAGGAGGATAATTCATAAAATCATTTAGAGCGGTAATATTGTCGTCTATAAACCCTTTTATGACAAATTCTGTTTCATAACCACAAGATTCACGAGCCATATCAAACATTGTACGCCCCATTCCTCCTGCACCTACTATTATCAAATATTTCATAATCAACAAATAGAATTAATGAAGTTGGGATTAAAATCATTATAGAAGCCTGAAGGGCTACCATTATTTTTAGAATTAATAAATTTTTGGAAATCCACTAAACAAGAAACATAATAAAAGCCATCCTCTTCAATATGCGTTGGTATAGGACAAAATCCATTAAAGTTCAATCTTGCCACTATTTTCCCCATACTTAGTGCTTCAAAAAGTACAGAAGAATTTACACCTACCACATACAAATACCTTTTCAAAGCCATAAATGAATCTACATTATTATCAACTATCTCAACATTAGATACTCTTTTAATTTTTTTCAAAATGTTAATTGATATTGATTCTTGTGGATGACATCTAATATGAAATCTAAACTGAGAGTACTCATGAGCCAAAAGTAAAACTGTTTCCACCAACTTCGAAGATATTTCAGGTGAGGAAATTACTAAACAAGTGTTTTCGTGAACAACTTCCTTCATCGGTAGTTTATTGATTATATTTTTATATGCCCAGCCTATATTAGTAATCCTATCTTGCGGAATCGCAAATTGATTTCCCCTCCAAAATTCACTAAAAACTAAAAAATAATCAGGATCGGCTACTGCATCATACTGTCCAGCATATAATGTTGTAACTCCCATGGTAATGCCATGTTGAAACTCCAATACCATTAGCCCACATTGGTGAGCAGCAATAATCTGCGGCAGGCATACCATTCTATTTACTACATACACATTTTGACATCTCATTTTTTTAAATAGGAAACAGTATAATCCTACTTCGCACTTAAAAAAAGAAAATTTGATACACCATCTAACATATTCAATAGTTCCAAGATGAAAAATACAACAAACTTTATCATATAATCTTTTTATCTCCTTCCGTGCAGAAAAAGCTATAATAGGCCATAATAGTAAAGCAACAAATGCTGAGAAGAAAACGATAAATTCCATTCTTATAACCCTATCCTCTTTCCAACGTTTACCTTTATAAATTTTCCTATTGATGAACTGAAAAACACATACACTTTCTTTTATATGTGTCGCATCAATAACAGGATCAGTAAATTTGTCTATATACAAATTCTCATTTAGCTTTTGAAGTCGAGGAAAAGCAAAAACAATGTTATTATAATGTTTTTTAGCTATTAATGACTTAACTAATTGAAATGCTGATGAAATAAAATACATAGCACTGTATGCTAGCCAAATTAATGTTTCCCTTTGAGCTGATTGAGCAGAATAGTCAACTAAATATTTTTTTATATATTTTTCTCTGTATGAAACACGAAACAGTCGCCATAAAGGCATCTGCATATATTGTACGTCATTTAATCCGAGTTCTTTTTCTTTTTCAAGAAATTCCTCCAAAAGAAATTCTTCCGTCATATTTGTTAAAATAGTGAATCCAACATATCGCAATACTGTTTTTTCATTCTATCAAATGTAAAATCTTTTTTCCAACGTTCACGTGAACGTTTTCCCATAACATTCCAATCATATTCATCCATGTGATCGAATATAGTAGTCAGCTGTTCTACATTTGGATCTATCAGTATCCCATTAATATCAACTAATTCTGGAATACCAGAAATTTTAGTAGATATCACTGGCAATCCAGTCCGCATAGCCTCAATAATCGAAATTGGAAGTCCTTCATTATTACTCATTAGAATATAAATATTATTTTGATATAAGTACTTATATACTTGAGAATTTTCTATTAGCCCCTCAAAAGTTACATTTTTTGCTAATCCATAATCATTAACGAGTTTTTCTAATCGTACTCTTTCCGGTCCTTCTCCTATCAATGCAAGATGAATTTGCTCGCGTTTGTCCTTCTTTGTAGCTGCTAATGCTTCTATTATAATACGTTGTCCTTTACGTTGATTAATAGTTCCGGTTGAACACAATCTATATTTAAAACTTTCATATTTTTGTTCCACTTTTTTCAATTCCTCTACTTCAGATACAGAGAAATCTTCTATTCCATTAAGTATCAAAGCGGTCTTTTTCGTCGGATAATCCGGATAAATCTTCAAAAAGTTATCTTGACCATTCTTAGCAATAAATACACATTTATCTGCACTCAAAAATGCTTCATTATGAATCCGCATCAACCACTTTGCAATTATGCTATTCTTTATACACGGATAATAACTATAAAGCATTTTATTAGGAATACCATCACTATGAAAAAACAGAACAACTTTAGAATTTTCATTTGTCTTCATTTTGTGATAAAGATAACATTCTGTTGTACTATGGAATACTAATATATCTGGAGTTTTATTCAATGAAATATAATAGTTTACAAGTCTTTTCACATTCAAATAATCTCGATATAGATAAATAAAAGCAAGCAGTTTCATACTTTTAGCTTTCAATCTCAAATAAGCCTTGATTTTTTTTATACCATTTTTTATATACGACTGATTCATGGAATTATCCATGGGTTTATACAGACTTCCATTAATATTATCATGAGTATAAACATTAATCAAATATCCTCTATGTTCAAAATAATCTTTATTTTGAATTATTCTTTTTAAAGTACCTGATGGCCCAATAATAGTTCTAAGAGAACCTGGACGAATTACATCTACTGTTTTCATCTACTAAAATTATTATATTTATTAACAATACTAACCTATTAAAAAACGGCCAAAACGAGTCTTCAAAGTTAAATGACACATAAGTAAACTTAAAATTATAGTTACCGCGCAAGCCACCCAAGGTAGTACGATAGGCCCTAACATCTCCGGTATATTCGTATAGAAATAAATCAATAATAAAATAAACTGTTGATAAATATATACACCATAGCAATAACCGCTTAATATAACAAAACATGGATGCTTTGCTATATAGTTACTCACTAAAGCAATATTCGAAACAATATAAAATACAACTATCATAGATAAAGCACCTACCAAATGAAATAGACGCATTAACAATATTTGCACACCATGCATAATCAAACTTGCAGGTTCATATCTCATCACCCATTCTTTCAAGATAATACCTATAAAAAAATAAGTTAACATTCCCCAAAAACAATAAGATATTTTCAACTTCTTACTTTTTATCAAGTTGTATTTCATTAACACATATCCGATATAAAAATAGATAAAAAAATTAGTCGTATAGCCTATTCTTAGTGGCAAGAATCCAGACAAAGGAAGTAAACAAAATAAAAATGAGATAGGCAACCATAGTTTTATTGATGAACGACTACTATATGCTTCAATATAATATAGTAATACAAAACACCAAAAAATCATAGGTAAATACCATAAATGTCCACACCCTATTATTATTTCATACATACTTTCATACCAAGCCATGTCTTTTTCATTAAATATTAGAAAGTAAATAAATGAAAATATAAAGCATGGTAATAATATACGTTTTATCATTGTTGTCCCATTAAAATCTAAAAGAGTTCTTTGAAATATTTGAAATTTAGTTAGTTAC
>OHPV01000200.1_pt1 | contig 47340 bp, 38 predicted proteins | sample 1577781 | NCBI WGS metagenome assembly OHPV01 (sample SAMEA3879518, study PRJEB24766) | human gut metagenome | biome: human-associated habitat; feature: feces | place: USA | collected 1985/1987 | reverse complement strand
AAAGAATTAAATTGTAAATTTTAAAATCAGTTAATATGTTTTGCTCTTTTTTTGTTAATAGGAACGGCACGGGACGATACAACAATCTCGTCATACGTTTGTTTAGCCCTTACATAAGTCCAAAACTTTCTGCTGCATTTTTCGCACAATCCGGCTCCCCTAAAAGTATTATTGGTAAATTCATATTTTTTAATAGGGGCAACAGTACCGCCGCAAATCGGGCATATTATTTGAACATCGTTAAGCTTAAAATCCTCATATTCCGTTTCTCTGATATAATACGGCTTAAACACAAGCCTTTCAAAAAATGAAATATCGCAGGTGTGAATATATTTTGCAAGCTTATCATGGTCATAAACCTTTTTAAAGCACAAAGCCGTAATCATACAATCCTCAAGCGCTCTGTGAAAATTAGCAGAGTCTGTATCAATACCAAAAGTTTCAGCACAGTGTGAAAGACTGATTTGATTGGCAGCACTCGCATTTTCAATAAAGCTCATACAATATTTTTGTGCGTCAGCATACTTAGTCATAAAATCAACATAAACGGTATTTTCAAAATATTTAAAATTAGCAACCAAGGTATACAAGTCGCTTGTTGACCAACTTAAAAACAGTTTGTCCCCCCTGCCGCACCATTTTGCAAAATCGTCAAAAGCTTTTTCAAACGGTATTCCGTTATCGTTAATTTCATCAATAGTAATATGCGTAAGATTTTTAAACCTTGAGCCGAGTTTTCTTGAAAGCTGCGGCTTAATAAGCTGCTTAAATGTGTCAACTACATCTAAATTTTCATCAAGCTTTACTGCGCCGATTTCAATTATCTCATTCATACCACGCTTTAATTTATAGTTATAAGCATTGTTCCATTCTAAATCAAAAATAATAAAATTCATATTTTCCTCACAAAAAAATTAACCTTGCATTACGCAAGGTTAATCATTTTAATTCTTATCCTATAAAAAGAAAAACAAGGAATGCAGCAAGTACTATAACAAAAAATACAACAATCATCCATTTGGTGATTCTTTCAAGCTTTGCCTCAATTGTTCTTCCCTTTGATTTACCGAGGAAAGTATCAGCACCGCCGGCAATAGCACCGGAAAGATTCTGCGAACGACCTTCCTGCATAAGTACAACGATAGTAATTACAATTGAAAATACAATTAATACTGCACCGAAAACATAATGATACCAGAGCATAGTATCTCCTCCGTCTATATAAATTACTAATGAATTATAGCACAAGCAAAATAAAAATGCAAGTGTTATTTTATTTTTTAAAATGTTATCTGCTCAGCAACGTCATTTTCACTCGGAAGCGCACCTGCCGCCGGCAAATTTTTAGCTCTAAATCTCCAAGCTTTCTCAAATTCACCCTCTTGATAAATATGGAGTGAAACGACTTTGTGAGTTTTCTTTAGTTTCATTGCCGAAATACCTTGCGTATCCTTAGTCGTCTTAGGCAAAATCGCACCCGTATTAACAAGAAGCATTCTTCCGCTCGACGAGCAAATAACAAGTTCTGTATCCTCTTTAATGTAAATTGCCTGAGCTAAAGGCGATTTATTCGAATAAGCATTGATAAGCTTTTTTCTGTTTGTCTTAGTAGCATAAGAAGCCATATCAACCTTTGCAAGCTTACCGTTTTCAAAAACAAAAATCATATATCCCGTGTAATCGCTTATAACTGCGGTATATACTACCTGCTCGTCCTCTGCCATTTCAAGCTTTCCGGGAACGTATTCGCCGAGAACCGAAGCTTTTGTATCTGCAAAATCGTCAACCTTAGCCTTATAAACCTGACATTGATTTGTAAAAAACAAAAGTTCATCTTTATTTGAACATTCAATTTCAGGAAGAAGAGTATCTCCTTCTTTAATTTTTTGTTCGCCGCTCATACGAAGATTTGCGGTTTTGATTTTCTTGAAATATCCGTGTTCTGTAATAAACAAAGTTACGGGATAATCGGGAATCTCAACCGCTTCTTCTTCAACGCTTTCGTCAATAGAATAAAGTATTTCACTTTTTCTGCCGTTATCATACTTCTTTGTAACCTGTTCAAGTTCTTTGATGATAATTTTTTTCATCTTATTTTTGCTTGAAAGGATATCTTCAAGTTCAACAATTTCATTTTCAAGTTGTTCAATATCTTTAATTCTCTTCAAGATATATTCACGGTTTAAATGACGAAGCTTTATTTCTGCAACATATTCAGCCTGAATTTCATCAATACCAAAGCCAATCATAAGGTTTGGCACAACCTCTGACTCACTCTCTGTTTCCCTGACAATTTTAATTGCTTTGTCTATATCAAGAAGAATTTTAGAAAGACCTTTTAATAAATGCAGTTGATTTTTCTTTTTATTAAGATTAAACGTAACTCTTCTTCTGATACATTCAAGCCTGAAATCAACCCATTCAAGTAGAATATCTCTAACGCCCAAAACCATAGGTCTGCCCTTAATAAGAACGTTAAAATTACAGCTAAACGAGTCCTGAAGAGGAGTGGATTTATAAAGCTTAGCCATAAACTTATCGGGATCAACTCCACGTTTTAAATCAATTGTAATTTTCAATCCTGAAAGGTCTGTTTCATCTCGAACATCGCTGATTTCTTTAATTTTATTTGTTTTAACAAGTTCAACAATTTTATCAATTATCGCTTCACTTGTTGTAGTAGGCGGAATTTGGGTAATATCAATACAGTTATATTTTTTATCATAGCTATATTTTGCACGAACCTTAACCGAGCCTCTGCCCGTACGATAAATTTTATCAAATTCTTCTTTATCATAAAGAATATATCCGCCGCCGACAAAATCAGGAGCAAGGAGTGTATCGCTGACCTCATGGTCGGGATTTTTCATAAGAGCAATGGTTGTATCGCATATTTCCTTAAGGTTAAACGAAGCAATTGACGACGCCATACCTGCGGCAATACCGGTAGTAACATTACAGAGAATTGACGGGAAGGTAACGGGTAAAAGAGTAGGTTCCTTCATTGTGTTATCATAGTTATCAACAAAATCGACCGTGTCTGACTTAATATCGTCAAAAAGTTCATGGCAAATAGGCGCCAGCTTAGCCTCGGTATAACGAGAAGCGGCATACACCATATTTTTACTGTAAGCTTTACCGAAGTTACCCTTTGATTCAACATAAGGATAAAGCAATGTTTCGTTACCACGGGATAAACGTATCATGGTTTCATAAATTGCCGCATCACCGTGAGGGTTTAACTGCATTGTACGCCCTACAATATTAGCACTCTTAATTGTTCCGCTTTGCAAAAGCCCCATATTATACATTGTATAAAGAAGTTTTCTGTGCGACGGTTTAAATCCGTCAATCTGCGGAATGGCACGTGAGAGAATAATGCTCATAGCATAAGGCATAAAATTATCAGTCAAGGTGTTTGTGATCACCTCATCCTGAACAGAACCTGCACCTTTGATATGAACGTTATCTGCAAGAGGCTGATTTTTTGCTTCGTCTTTATTAATTTTTCTCTTAGCCAAAACAAATTACCTCCTTAGCTGACATCTGCGGCATCAAGATAAAGATGGCCGTAATCCGAAATATATTCCTTACGTCCTTCAAGATTATCACCCAAAAGCAAATCAAACATTTCGGAAGTTTTTTGAGCATCATCGGGTGTAACCTTAATAAGACGTCTTGTTTTAGGGTTCATAGTGGTAAGAGCCATCATTTCAGCCTCATTTTCGCCAAGTCCCTTTGAACGCTGAACGGTATATTTTTGGTCGCCTATTTCCTCTTTAATCTCGTCCATTTCCTTTTCGTTATAAGCAAAATAGGTTTGGTCCTTACACGTAACCTCATAAAGCGGAGATTCGGCAATATAAACCTTGCCCGCTTCAATAATCTTAGGCATAAGCCTGTAAATCATAGTTAAAATAAGTGTTCTGATATGGAAGCCGTCGACATCGGCATCGGTACAAATAAGAATTTTTGACCAACGAAGATTATTTATATCAAAAAGAGATAAATCCTTTGCGGCCTTACTTTTAACCTCGACACCGCAACCGAGTACCTTAATCAAATCAGTAATAATTTCGCTTTTAAAAATTTTATCGTAATCTGATTTAAGGCAATTTAAAATTTTACCTCTTACAGGCATAATTGCCTGAAAAGAAGCATCTCTTGCCTGCTTACAAGCACCCAGAGCAGAGTCACCCTCTACTATAAACACCTCACGTTCATTAACGTCCTTTGAACGGCAGTCAACGAATTTTTGAATACGATTTGTCATATCCATCTTTGACTGAAGTGAGGTTTTAAGCGTTTTTCTTGTATTTTCTGCCTTTATTCTTGCACGCATATTAATAAGAACTTGATTAGAAATCTTATCTGCGTCCATTTTATTTTCAATAAAATAAACCTCTAACTGCTTTCTGAAGAAATCAGTCATAGCCTCTTGAATAAATTTATTAGTGATAGCTTTTTTAGTCTGATTTTCGTAAGAGGTTTGAGTAGAAAACGACGACACAACAAAAATTATGCAATCCTCAACATCCTGAATGTTAATTTGCCCGTCATTTTTTGAATACTTATTGTTAGCTTTAAGATAAGCGTTAATTTGATTAACAAACGCACTTCTGAAAGCCTTTTCGGGAGCACCGCCGTGCTCCAAAAAACTTGAGTTATGATAATATTCCTTAAGCTGATTTTTTAAAGAAAAGCAAATGGCAGATTTTATTTTAAGCTTATATTCGGGTAAATCTTCTCTGTCCTTACCCTTTCTTTCGCACTCCCAATACTGTGGAGTTGTGAAAGCCGTATCTCCTACTATTTCCTTTACATAGTCCATAATACCGTCATTATAGCAGTATTCAAATGTTTCAAATTTAGAAGCAGAGGTTTGATTTTTGAGTATAAACTTAACGCCGTCGTTTACGATAGCCTGTCTTTTAATAGTTTCCTGAAAATACTCAATAGGAATATTAATATCGGTAAAAACATCCAAATCAGGCTTCCACTTAATTCGTGTGCCTGTATCCTTTTTATCATACTTTTCTTTCTTAAGGCCGCCGATATTTTCGCCCTTTTCAAAGTGCAAAGTATATTTATAGCCGTCGGTATGAATTTCTGCGTCCATATATTCGGAAGCATACTGCGTAGCGCAAAGACCGAGACCGTTTAAGCCGAGCGAAAATTCATAGTTATCGCCGCCGTTATCGTACTTACCGCCTGCATACATTTCGCAGAAAAGAAGTTCCCAGTTATATTTATCCTCGTTTTTATTGTAATCAACAGGAATACCACGACCAAAGTCCTGCACCTCAACAGAGCCGTCAAGAAAACGGGTTACGCAAATTTTATTACCGTAGCCCTCTCTCGCCTCATCTATTGAGTTTGACATAATTTCAAAAACAGAGTGTTCGCAGCCCTCTAAACCATCAGAGCCGAAAATAACGGCTGGTCTTTTTCTTACCCTGTCCGCACCCTTTAATGACTTAATACTTTCATTGCCATATTCTTGTTTTTTTGCCAATACTATCCCTCCAAGTCGAAGTTCAAAATTGATATTATTATATACTATATCTTGTATAAAAGTCAAGAATACATAAAAAAGAGTGACAATACTGGTACTATATGCATCGTCACTCTGATTTTATTTATTAAATTAATCTTTCGTATCATTTGAAGATAAATCGTCTTCGTTGACATTTTCAACATCAACAATTTCGGTATCTTCTACCTGAACGTCCTCGTTTTCGCTTACTTTTTCATCGGCAATAAAACCGTTTTCCATAAGCTGAGTAAACTGGTCACCTGAAATTTTTTCATTCTTAATAAGCGTTTCAGCCACAAGCTCAAGCTTATCATAATGAGTCTTAAGAATACTCTCGGTTTGAGAATAAGCTTTTCTCATCATCTTTTCAATCTGCTCATCAATTCTTGCACTTGTTGCTTCACTGTAATTGTTTACGTGACCGTAATCTTTACCGAGGAATACTTCGTTATTATCATCACTGTAAACAACAGGACCGAGTTCGTCACTCATACCGTATTTAGAAACCATATCACGGCAAATTGATGTTGCACGCTGAAGGTCATTTGACGCTCCGGTTGAAATATCGTTAAGTGAAAGCGCTTCAGCTACACGTCCGCCAAGAAGAGAAATCAAATCATCAAGCATATCTGCCTTCGAATTATAATTTTCCTCCTGAGGAGTATACCAAGTGTAGCCGCCGGCACCCATTCCACGAGGAATAATTGAAATTTCCTTAACCGGGTCGTGGCCCTCAATATAATATGATGAAACAGCGTGACCTGCTTCGTGATATGCAGTAAGTTTCTTGGCTTTTTCGGAATACTTATGCGATTTTTTCTCAGTACCCATTTCAACACGTGAGGTTGCATCGGAAATTTCTTGCATAGTAAGAGCCTTTTTCTTACGTCTTACTGCAAGAAGGGCAGCTTCATTCAAAAGATTTTCAAGGTCTGCGCCCGTAAAACCGATTGTATCTTTAGCAATTTCTTTAAGGTCAACATCGGGACCAAGCGGCTTATTACGAGAATGAACTTTAAGTATATCCTCTCTACCTTGAGCATCGGGTCTGTTAACGGTAATTTGCCTGTCAAATCTGCCTGGTCTTAAAAGAGCCGGGTCAAGGACATCCGGTCTGTTTGTTGCAGCAATAACAATAATACCGCTGTTAGTGCCGAAACCGTCCATTTCAACAAGAAGCTGATTAAGAGTTTGTTCTCTTTCATCATTGCCGCCGCCTGTGCCGGCACCTCTGTGACGACCTACTGCATCAATTTCATCAATAAATACAATTGCAGGTGCTTTTTTCTTAGCTTGTTCAAACAAATCTCTTACACGTGAAGCACCGACGCCGACATACATTTCAACAAAGTCAGAGCCTGAAATTGAAAGAAACGGTGCGCCCGCTTCACCTGCAACGGCTCTTGCAAGGAGGGTTTTACCTGTACCCGGAGGACCTACAAGAAGTACACCTCTCGGAATTCTTGCGCCAAGCTCGGTAAAGCTTTCGGGATTTTTGAGAAATTCAACAAGTTCCTCAAGTTCCGCTTTTTCCTCGTCACAACCGGCAACGTCTTTAAATGTAGTCTTGCGCTTTTCATCCTCAACAAGAGTTTTGGTTTTAATTTTGCCAAATCCCAAGGTACGGTTGGTTTCGTTATTCATAGCGCCGCTCATTTTCCTAAACGCATAAATTCCCAGCGCTATCAAAACGACAAACATAAGAAGTGACGGAATCATACTGTAAATCCAAGCATTTGACGTTCCTGCCCTATAGTCATAAACAATCGGCTTATCGCTATGCTCGTCATTATATTTATCAACACTTTCCCTGATATCATCAAGGAAATATGAAACATTCGGAACAGAGTAGTTCTTTTCCTCCTTCGGCTTAGCAAAGGTTTTATAAACAAGATTACCGCTTGATAAATCAAGACTGAACTCGGAAACCTCGTTATTTTTAAACATAGAAACAACTTGAGAATACTTCAACTGCGTAGACGTCTGCGAATTAACAAAATAAATCACAGCGCCTATTAAAAGAATAGGAATCAAAATATAAACAAGTATTGATTTCCAATTTTTTGACATATTATTCATTAATTAATCCTCCGAAGGAAGTTTGATTATAAAAACATTTTTAGTATTACAATCCTTTTTGACTCTGTCATCAGCACAAAGCCCGATAATGCCGATAATACCCTTATCGTCACAAACAACAATATCGCCGTTTCTTTTTTCAATCGGATAAGCCGCTTCGTTAAAAAGCTTTTTAAGAGTTTTGTTAACATTTCTGCCGGCGGGTTTTAAGCTGTCACCGGGTAATCTTTTGCGAATTGTAACGCTGCCGATAATTTTATCACAGTCACAATAAAAATCAACATTTTTATCGTTAAATTCATTAATATTTAAAATTTCGGTTACGATTTCATCTAATTTAGGCGAATTTTTCAGATTTGCAATGCGAAGTTTGCCCTTTGCACTAATAGCGTATAAATCATTTTTTATTTGAATTTTTCCGCTTTTTTGCGTAATCTTATTGATATTTTGCAAATGAATACGGTCTAAATTCAAATTGTTATTTTCAAAATATAATTTAATAACACGATTTTTTATTGCGTTATCAAGCAAGTTTAATTTATTAAGTTCTATTTCATTGTTAACAACCGAAATATTATATGCCTTTTGCGCTTCGTTCATAATAAAAGAATAGTCATCATTAACATCGCTGATAAAATCATTAATATTTTCCAAATATCCGTTGTTTAACCTTTGAAAAAGCGGCAACATTTGAAGCCTAATAAGATTTCTGCTGTAAGTATCGTTTTTATTTGTACTGTCTATTCTGTAAGCAATGTTATTGTCATTACACCAAGCACGAATTTCATCAGAAGAAATTTCTATAAAAGGGCGAATGATTTTATCCCTTACGGGCGGAATTGCACAAGCCCCTTTAAGCCCTGTTCCCCTTGCAAGCCTGAATAAAAGAGTTTCCGCATTATCCGTTAAATTATGGGCAGTTGCAATTTTATCACAGGGTATTGTACTAAAAAAGTCATATCTTGCCTGTCGTGAATATTCTTCGACACCCATACCTGCTTTTTTTGCAAGATAGGGAGCATTTATAGACTTCATATAAAGTTTAACGCCTGATTTTTCACAATATTCTTTTACAAAAAGAGCGTCACTCAAAGATTCTTCACCACGTATGCCGTGTTCTATATGAGCGGCACAAAGGTTCAAATCATACTTGTCTTTAATTGATATAAAAAACTCTAACAAAGCCATAGAGTCTGCACCGCCTGAAACGGCAACAAGAACCCTATCACCTTTTGAAAGCATATTATATTTTTCTACGGTGTTAATTGCTTTTTTATTCATAATTAGATTTATCAACAGACCTAAATCGAGTATATTCTTTATCAAAGGTCAATTCAATTGAGCCTGTTGCGCCGTGACGGTTTTTCGCAACAATAAGTTCTGTTTTATTGGCATCAATTTGGTCCTGCTTATCCTCATCAACCTCTGTACTGTAATATGCTTCACGATAAAGGAAAAGAACTATATCGGCATCCTGCTCGATAGAGCCTGATTCACGCAAATCGGCAAGCTGTGGCTTATGGTTTTTGCCGTGACCTTCGGTACCTCTGGAAAGCTGAGCACAACAGATAACAGGAATATTCAAATCCTTAGCCATCATTTTCAAGCTACGTGTAATTTCAGATACTTCCTGAACTCTGTTTTCCTTTTTGGTTGCAGAGGAAATAAGACCGAGGTAGTCAATAATAATGCAATCAACGCCTCTCATTCTGCGAACACGTGACTTAATTTCAGGAACAGTAATAGCTGATGTGTCATCAAGATAAAGTTCAACATCGTTATATGTTGCCGCAGCATTGCCAAGCCTTACCCATTCCTCATCGGTAAGTTCGCCTGTTTTAAGCTTTTGAGATTCAACACCTGCCTGAGAAGATAGAAGTCTCTCGGCAAGTTCGGTTTTCTGCATTTCAAGGCTGAAAACTATACACTTTTTTCTTGCGCCCATTGTAATATTTTGAGCAAGATTGAGCGCAAAGCTTGTTTTACCCATAGCAGGACGGGCGCCTATAAGAATAAGATTACCCTTATTAAGGCCCGTAAGCATTTTATCAAGCATACCGAAGCCTGACGGAATTCCCTTATATTTTTCCTTATCGTCCCCTGTTATTTGTGCAAGCTTTGTATATACGTCGTTAACTATAACCTCGCTTACCTTTGCGGGACCGTTTGATTCCCTGCCCTGGCGGATATTATAAATACTTTGCTCCGCATTTTCCAAAATGCTTGTCGCATCAGCCTCACCGCTTGTTGCATCCTCAATAATTTTTGACGAAAGAGATACAAGCTGGCGAAGATAATACTGTTCTTTTACGATTTTTGCATAATATACAACATTAGCTGTTGAGGGAACTGATTGAGCAAGCTGCAAAAGATAATCTCTGCCGCCTGCCTCATCGTATTTTCCGTCCTTTGCAAGTGCGTCAGCAATAATAACAGGGTCTATAGCCTTTGAATTGCTGTACATCACCATCATACTGCTGAATATTGCATTATGCTGAGGAAGATAGAACGAGTCGGCATTAACGTGTTCAATTACCTCTTCTATACATTCCGGCTTAATTAATATCGAGCCTAAAACAGATTGCTCTGCTTCAAGATTAAAAGGCATATTAACCGAGCCCGAAACATTTAACGATTCAGCCATAAATTAAGCCTCCGAAACCTGAACAAACACCTTTGCGCTGATGCCTTGATAAACCTTGATTTCAGCTTGAACAGTACCAAACGCCTTTACATCCGGCATAACGATTTTTCTCTTATCAATATCAATTCCAAGTTCGTCTTTAATCTGCTTTGAAACGTCCTTAGACGTAACAGAGCCGAAAAGTTTGCCGTTGGCACCTGCTTTTGCCGTAAGTTTAAAGGTTTTGCCGTCGAGCTTTGCAGCATCAGCCTGAGCCGCTTTAATCTCTTCAGCTTTATGAAATTTCTTAGAAGCTTCTTTATTATTAAAATCATTCATAGCGCTTGAATTTGCTTCAATTGCAAGTCCCTTTGGGAAAAGAAAATTTCTCGCATATCCGTCTGAAGCATTTACAAGGTCACCCTTTTTGCCGAGATTTTTAACATCCTGCTGTAAAATAACCTTCATTTTTGTATCCTCCGTTATATTTCCATCAAAATAGGCAAAATCATAGGTCTGCGCTTTGTTCTCTCATACATCAATCGTGAAAGTTCATCACGAAGCCCTGATTTAACTGCATTCCAATCATGGAATTTAACATTATAGTTTTCGTCAATAACTCTGCACGCAAGATCCCTTGCCGAGTTCATAAGAGCCTCGTTTTCACGAACATATACAAAGCCCCTTGAAACAATGTCCGGACCGCTTATAACCTGACCGGTTGAACTGTCAATAGTTGCTACAACTATAATAATACCGTCCATAGAAAGATGCTTTCTGTCATTAAGAACGATATTGCCGACGTCGCCTACACCGATACCGTCAACATAAACTTCACCCGACGGAACGTTTTCAACAAGTTTTATTTTATCGTCGGCAAGTTCAATTTTTTCACCGATATTTGCAATATAAATATTTTTCTTGTCAATGCCCATTGCTTCGCCGAGCTTAGCATGCTTTTGAAGATGCTTTTGCTCGCCGTGAACAGGAATGAAATATTTAGGCTTAACAAGCCCTATCATAAGTTTAAGTTCTTCCTGACAAGCATGGCCGGAAACATGAACATCATACATTTTTTCATATATAACTTCAACGCCGTGACGCATAAGTTCATTAACTACATTGCCCACCATTTTTTCATTACCCGGAATAGGAGTAGCCGAAATAATAACATAATCATTAGGCGATAATGTAACCTTTGTGTGAGCGCCGAAAGCAATCTTCGTAAGAGCAGACATAGGCTCGCCCTGAGAGCCGGTTGTAATAATTACAAGCTGGTCATCAGAATAATTTTTAATAGTATTAATATCAATCAAAATTCCCTGCGGAACATTAAGATATCCAAGTTCACTTCCGACTTTAACAAGATTTTCAAGGCTTCTTCCTACAACGGCAACCTTGCGGTGGCGTGCACACGCAACATCAATAATCTGCTGTACCCTGTGGATATTAGAAGCGAAAGTTGCAACAACGATTCTCTTTTTATTTGCTTTTCTAAAGAGGTTTTCAAAACTGTCGCCGACTGATTTTTCACTCGGTGTATATCCGGGGCGCTCGGCATTTGTAGAATCAGAAAGAAGAGCCAATACACCTTTACGGCCGTATTCTGCAAAACGGCTTAAATCAATCATATCGCCGTCAACAGGTGTCGTATCAATCTTAAAGTCGCCGGTTTGAATAATAACTCCGGCAGGACAACGAATAGCAAGACCTACGGCATCGGGAATAGAGTGATTAACATGAATCATCTCAATATTGAAAGCACCGAGTGTAATGTTATCTCTCGGCTTAATTTCAACAAGTTTTGCCGAGTTTAAAAGCCTATGCTCCTCAAGTTTACCCTTAATTAAGCCGATTGTTAATTTTGTTGCATAAATAGGAATGTTTACCTTTTTAAGAAGATAAGCAAGTCCGCCTATATGGTCCTCGTGACCGTGAGTAATGATTATGCCCCTGATTTTATCAGCATTATGTTCAACGTAGCTGAAATCAGGAATTACAAGGTCAACACCGGGCAAATCGGAATCTGGAAATGCAAGACCGCAATCGACAAGAAACATATCGTTGCCGTATTCGTAAAGAGTCATATTCTTTCCGATTTCGTTAATACCGCCTAAAAATGCTATACGTACAGACTCCTTCTTCTCAGGCGGAATTTGAGCCTTTTTCTTGTTTGTCTTACGATAAGTTACATATCGCTTCTTGGAATTCCGTTTTCCGTCAGCAATCTTACCGTAAGGACTTTTTTGATTTGTCATTAAAATATAAACCTCCGAATTAAAAATATTTTTTCCGTTCAACTGAAATTATAGTATATAATAAATGATAATAGATTGAATGTCAAGTGTTCAAAGCGCATGGCACCAATAATAGGACACTAAACTCTATATTGATTATTGCCAAAAAGAATGGTAAAATATATAAAAATTTACATTTTGGTGAAAAATATGAAAGAAGTAAAAATATATACAGACGGTGCCTGCTCCGGAAATCCGGGAAAAGGTGGCTGGGCGGCAATACTCGTCTATGGAAATAAAGAAAAAGAGCTTGTCGGCGGCTGTGAAGAAACAACAAATAACAGAATGGAATTATCTGCGGTTATAGAAGCATTAAAGGCTCTCAAAGAGCCTTGCGAGGTTTATCTTACCACCGACTCAAAATATGTTTGCGACTCAATCACAAAGGGTTGGGTATACAATTGGGAAAAAAACAATTGGAAAAAAGCAGACAAAAAGCCTGCTTTAAACGTCGATTTATGGAAAGCTCTTTTGTCTTTGCTCGAAAAACACAAAGTTACGTTTAATTGGGTAAAAGGTCATAACGGCCACCCATATAATGAGCGCTGTGATGAATTAGCCGTAAATTATTATAAAAATCTTTAAATATCGCCTTTAAAGAGTATTCCTATACCCACACCCAACTTACCGCCGTTTTGCATAAAACGCTTAGCGCTTCTTTGCAAAGCGGTATTTTCTTGATATTTTGACTTAATAAGCTGCCTTTTACCGAAAATTCTTTCAATAGCCTGCCTGTCATCTTCAACCGAATATACCAAATCAAACAAAGTCGAAAACTGCAAAATATTACTTGAGCTATTCATAAATTGCCAATTTTCGCCGTATAAAAGCCAGCTTTCACAAAAGAAATAATCAAAATCATAATTCGGAAAATACTCGCCGAAAAAGCTTTTAGCATTTTTAAGTGAATTAACACACTCGGCATAAACAAGCTTTTCGCCCTGCGGAATATGAACATATATAAGATTTTCACCGAAATTAAAAGGTAATAAATCATAATTCAAAGTGCGATTATCACACTTATAAATTTGAAATTGAAGCCTGCCTATTTTGAAAAGATCAAAATTAAGATGATTTTTTATCCAAGGAAGATTTTTCAACCCTTTATTGTTATTGTTTTCGCACCAAACGGCGATATCTTTCATTGTTTCAAAATATATTTCATCGCTTATAACTGCCTTTTGATATTTAGGATAAGTAAATTCAACACTGTAAAGCAGTGCTACGGCAAGCTTAATCATATCATTTTTAGTGAAAACAGATTTAAAATTATCGTTATCTGCTTTTTTACATAAAGAAATAAGCTTAGCCCTGTCCCTTTCGACAAGGCTAAGCACTTTATTTTTAAGTTCACTATTAAGATTTATTTTATTCGCTAATAATTCAATATCCATAAAATCATTGTTGCGGCGGTTGAGCATCTGACACCTGTGCGTCACTTGACGGTGCGGTGTCGCTTACTGGTTGTGTAGTTGCCTCATATTTTGAAATAAGACCCGATGACTGTATATGAGTGACATTATATTTCATTTTATACTTGGTAAGAAGCGGCAAAACCTCTTTATTTAAAAAATTAGAATCGGCATGCTCATCCTGAACGGTAAATGTTTTGTCCGCATCCTGATACTTAATTTCCCTTTCAAGAGAGCCGATATCGTCAAGCTCGGTACCTTCATAGAAAATATATGTGCCTTTAATGGTGATTGTATCTTTAAAAGGATTAACAACATCGGTTGTATACGACTTAGTGGAAGCTGACGTAGTTTCCTTTTTCGAAAGATTAATTGTACCGTTATTAACAAGCAAGGCAATAACAACAACTGCAGCTACAACAATTACAGCAAGCATATATGGCCATTTTTTCTTTTTCTTTTCTTTTTTAAATCTATGCCTTTCAAGCGTAGGGGCATCAGAGTCCTCATCAACGTGAGTATTTTGCATACTTACCTCGTTGCCTTCTTCTTGGTAAGAAGCATCTCCCTTTTTGTGTACTACAAGAGGACTGTCAAGCTTTTCCTCTTTAATTTCATCAGCCATACCTATCTCCTTAAGATAAATTATTTACTTAATTATATCACAAATTTAACGTATTTTCAATAACTATTGAATTCAACAAAATAAATTGATATAATTATTAAAGAACAATACATATATGGAGTGATACTATGAGAATATTGGCATTCGATATCGGCGGAACAAATATCAAATATGCTATTTGTGACGAAAAATTCAATCTTACCGACAGGCATACAGTACCTACCGAGGCACAAAAAGGCGGTCAGGAGCTTGTTCAAAAAATTATATGCATAATCGAAAGCTATGAAAACATAGACCGCATTGCAATTTCTACAGCCGGTCAGGTTGACAGTGAAAACGGTATAGTAGTATATTCAACCGATAACATTCCCTATTACACCGGAATGATGGTAAAAAAGATTATTGAAAATAAGACAAATATTCCCACCTTTGTTGAAAACGATGTAAACGCATTTGCTCTCGGTGAAGCAAGATTCGGTGCAGGAAAGGGTCACAGCGACTTTTTATGCCTTACTTACGGAACAGGCATAGGCGGTGCAATGTTCCTTAACAACAAGCTTTATAAAGGTAATACATCATCCGCAGGAGAATTCGGTCACATGATTACTCATGCCGGTGGTAAGCAATGCACCTGCGGCGGAGAAGGCTGTTACGAATGTTATGCTTCTGCAAAAGCACTTATTGAAGCTGTAAATAAGGCAAACTCGACTAATCTTAATGCATTTCAAATTTTTGAAAAAGAAAATTTCAGCAAACCGGAAATAAGGTCGGTCATCGACAAATGGATTGATGAAATGATTATAGGTCTTATTAACATTATCTATATTTTCAATCCACCGTTGATAGTCCTTGGCGGCGGAATTATGAACGAGGATTATGTTATCGACCTTATTGACAGGAAAATATATAATCTTCTTATGGATAATTTTAAAAACGTTAATATAGTACGCTCAAAATTAAAAAGCGACTCGGCACTTTTAGGCGTTTCTTACGAAGCCTCGCAGTTATAAGATTAAAGACGTGATGCAGTTTTGCATCACGTCTTTTTTTTATTTATACTAAATTTATTACTCCGATTATTGCAAGATGAAGAGGATAATAGATATAGAAAAACCATTTCATAAATTTATTGACCTTTTCATTTTTTCCTCGCTGCCCATTATAAAGATAAATAACAGGAATTGAAATAACAACTGCCATTTGAATAATACCGTAAAGCTTATCAATAGCAAAGAAATAAACTAATGAATAAAGGAACACATAAAAAATCATCCAAAGCATTTGATTTTTGAAATTTCCCCTATTTGTACCTATCGCCATAATGCAAAGTGCGGCAATACAACTCCAATCGCTTGGAAGAGTTATTATGCATATTAAAATAACAAATAAAACTTTTAAAACATTATTTAACTTGTTACTGTAAGCCACTCGAAGCATAACAAGTCCCCATGCAAGCGACCACATTACACTCGTTTGGTTAAGAAAATTGCCGTAATAAAAAGGGATAAAGGATTTAACATCAACAAAATCGTTAGATGCAAAAATATATGCAAAATGAGATATAAATGCAAAAAGGAACAATCTAAAAGTATATTTCTTTATATTTTTAGTATAATGATATCCCTCTGCTATAAAATAGCACATAATCGGGCAAGTAAGCCTTCCGATAATATGCATAATAACAGGCAACGCTTCCCTCGGATAACCGGGAAAAAGCATCCACGCAATATGGTCAACCGTCATAGCGGCAATTGCAATTATTTTAAGCTGATTAGAATCAAGCAATTTGTTTTTCGTCATATATAACACCAAAATGATTTTATCATCGAGTTGCTGTCAAAACAGCATAATCGGCGCAATTAAAAACTTAATTTACGCCTTGTTTCATTTCATTTTGATAAAAGGCAAGCGCTTTGTCTATTGCGTCCTTACCGGCAGGTTCAAACGGTTGCAAAACGCTGAACACATGAGGCAAAGTTTCGCCGTATTCCTTACCGTAATTTGCAAGTTCACACGAAACGCCGTTCTTTTTTAAAAGCTCATAAAGCTGAATGGTTTGTTTCTCTGCAAGAGTATCCCCGCTGCTTGTAATCAAATATGTAGGAGGCATTTCATTTTCAAAAGGCAAAATCTCATCAAAATCCATATAATTGTATGTTTTGCTGTTTTTATAATTTTTTCCCCAAAGCGGCTTTGTATAAACGCTGAACCAACCGCCGTCCTTCATATAGGAAACAGGAGAGGTCAAAACCAGAGCAGTCAGCTTAATATCGGCGCTTTCGGTATCAAATATATCTCTTAATTCTTCACTTTGAAGTAAAACACCTGCGTAAGATGCCAGCATACCGCCTGCCGAATCACCCGTAAGCATAATATTTTCACGGTCACAAGGATAGTTGTCAATATTTTCGCCTATCCATTTAAGCGCAGACATAACGTCCTTAATCTGCTCATTAACATTAACATCAGGCACAAGACGGTAGTTAATATCAAAAACAACATATCCCCTGTCGGCAAGCGCACGGCAATAATTTTCATTAAGTCCTTTATCACCATACATCCAACCGCCGCCGTGAATATCAATAATAACCGGAAGCTTATCATTTTCAGAAATATTGTTAGGATACATCACATCAAGCTTATGATAATAATTTCCGTCATCTATGTACGCAATATCGCTTATAAGTTCAATATTTTGAGGTGGATTTTGCTTTGCGTGCTTGCTTTTATCACCACCGTCACAAAAGCGCCAAACCATTTGCATAATTTTAATAACAGGATTTTTAGTCAGCCCCTCGCCGCTTTTATCCTTATAATCTATTGTTTTTGACTTCACCATAGAACCGACATAAATAACATTTTTATCATCGTCATATTTCGGCAAAGTAGTTAAATTTATAAAAGCAACGGCTACGATAACTATTGCCGCAATAACAAGCAAAACAATTTTCAATTTTTTCCCTTTCTTACTTTCAACCTTTTCCTTAGTTTTCATAATTTTACTCCTAATTTTGATAGTTTTATATTACAGCATACAAGCAAAATTGTCAATTTATTACTTTTCATTGACTTTCATTTATACCAATGATATAATTTTAACGTTCGCTCAGGGAGCGATTGTTCAGTAAAAAGCAAAAGCCGAACAGGGTGCAGACTGAGATAGCTGCAGCTTGTTCGGCTTTTTTATAATATAATTGTTTTTTGATGCGATTTCAGTAAAACTTATACAGAAATAATTCAAGCAAAATTCAGGAGAATATAAAAATGACAAAGGACGAATATTTAATAACAGACCCACCCCTAAAAGCGTTGACTGTTTTTGCAATGCCTATTATTTTAGGCAGCTTTTTTCAACAAGTTTACAATATGGCTGATTCAATCATCGTCGGTCAATTTGTAGGCTCATCTGCGCTTGCGGCAGTTGGTGCCTGTGCCGCACTTACGAATGTTTTTATTTGCATAGCACTCGGTGCAGGTGTAGGCGCAGGTGTACTTGTAAGCCGTTATTTTGGTGCTCAAGATTACGGGAAGATGAAAACAATCGTTTCTACTTCTTTAATAAGTTTTTTGCTTTTAAGCGTATTTCTCGGTGTTTTTGGATTTTGCACTTCTCATTGGATGATGAGTATACTGCAAACGCCTGCGGATATAATGAAAGATGCGGTGCTGTACTTACGTATCTATTTTGTTGGTTTTCCGTTTTTATTTATGTATAATATTCTGTCAACCATGTTCACTTCAATCGGTGAATCAAAAATCCCGTTATGGCTTTTAATATTTTCGTCTGTTTTGAATATCATTATGGACCTTTGGATGGTGGGAGGTCTTAAACTCGGCGTATTCGGTGCAGCTCTTGCCACTCTTATTGCACAAGGTATTTCAGCCATACTTTCGCTTTTGATTTTTCTTTACCGTATGCGAAAATATGCAGGTTCGTTTCATTGGTTTGACAAAAAAGAACTGCGTACAATGCTTAAAATCGCCGTTCCGTCAATCCTTCAACAATCAACAGTATCAATCGGTATGATGATTGTGCAAGCGGTTGTAAATCCTTTTGGCACGCAAGCACTCGCAGGCTATGCGGCAACAATGAGAGTAGAAAATGTTTTCTCACTGATATTTGTATCCATCGGGAATGCAGTGTCACCCTTTGTTTCGCAAAATCTCGGCGCAGGAAAAATCGACCGTATTAAGAAAGGCTACCGTGCCGCTTTACTGTTAGATGTATGCTTTGCCGTTCTTGCATTTGTAATTATTGAAACGATGCACACTCAAATTTCTTCGCTTTTCTTAGGCAAAGACGGAACTGAATTAGCGTATCAGGTGTCCGGTGATTATATGAAATGGCTCGGCTGCTTTTTCATATTTATGGGCATCAAAATGGCAACAGACGGTGTTCTTCGTGGAATCGGAAATATGCGACCGTTTTTAATTGCAAATATGGTTAACCTTGCAATTCGTTTGTCCGTAGCATTGATTTTTGCGCCCCGTTTCGGTATTGCTTTTGTTTGGCTTGCCGTACCGGCAGGCTGGCTTGCAAACTTTATCATTTCTTATTTAGCGTTAAAAAAATCTTGGCCCAAGGATACCTTAAATTAGAAATATTCAACTTATCAAGCAAAACAGGTTTGTCCAAAATTTTAGGGCAAACCTGTTTTATTATTATAAAATCACATAATGTACTAAGTTATTCATTTAAGAATTTATTGCGTTAAAATATTCCTCATCTGACACGGCTTCCAGCCATTCGTTTGATGTATTTTCTCCCGGAACTTCAATAGCTAAATGAGAAAAATAACTATCAGCCGAAGCTCCGTGCCAATGTTTGACATTCGCAGGGATATTTACAACATCGCCGGGCAGCATTTTTATAGCTTTCTTGCCCCATTCCTGATAATATCCTCGTCCGGCAACACAAATCAAAATTTGACCGCCACCGTTTTTTGCTTTATGAATATGCCAATTATTTCTGCATTTCGGCTCAAAGGTCACATTAAAAATACCAACTTGGTCTTTAGAAACAGGGGCAAGAAAACTCTTTCCGCTGAAATACTGTGCAAAGCTGTCGTTCGGCTCACCAATCGGAAATATCATTGATGAAGCGTGTTTTTCAATCGTATTATCTTCAGTTTCCTCGTTCTTATCATTCCACACTTCTTTTGCCATACGAAATGCAGCCCAAGCTTTTGGCCATCCTGCATAAAAAGCATTATGTGTTAAAATCTCTGTAATTTCTTCTTTAGTAATTCCATTTTTCTTAGCACTTTCCAAATGGTAACGAAAAGCGGAATCAATTAAACCTTGCGACATTAAAGAAGTAACTGTTACAAGTGAACGGTCTCTAAGCGATAACTTATCTTCTCTGCTCCAAACCTCACCAAATAATACATCATCGTTTAATTCAGCAAATTTCGGAGCAAATTCTCCTAATTCTTTTCTACCGGCTGTTTGTTTGATTGCCATATATTTCAACCTCCTAAAAATTAAAATTCGCTATTGAATATTTTTTTATTCTCTGTTATATTAATAATAACACCTAAACCTAACTTTATGTCAAGAGTTTTTTTATTTTTTGGGAGGGAAAAATATGTATACAATCGGTCAAGTATCTGAAATGTTTGATTTACCGGTATCAACTTTGCGTTACTATGATAAAGAAGGGCTGTTTCCTGAATTAAATCGCACATCGGGAATTAGACAATTTAGCGAAAATGAAATTGAGGCATTGCGTGTAATTGAATGCTTGAAAAAAACAGGGTTACAAATAAAAGACATTAAGCAATTTATGTCTTGGTGTATGGAAGGAAGTTCAACATATACCAAAAGAAAAGAGTTGTTTGAAAACCAAAAAAAGCAAGTAGAAGCTGAGATTACCAAGTTGAATAAAACGCTTGATATGTTAAATTTCAAATGTTGGTATTACAGTGAGGCTATCAAAGACGGAAACGAGGATAGGATAAAAAGTTTGATTCCTGATGAATTGCCAAACAGCATTAAATCTGCATATATGAATTCACACAAAGAATAAAAAATTAGATAAAAAAGAAAAGTAATCACTAACGAATTTGACTTGTGATTGATGCTTTTTTGATGATGTACCAAACGAATTGCATGGATTGTGTGGCACAAAGTGAACAAAAAACGGTGTGAAAATGAAAAAGCGGCGTACGGAAAAGACCGTGCGCCGTAGTTTTATCTATATGGAAAAAGCAAGTAAAATCGCCGTAATACAGCGTAAATAAAGAAAAAAAGCACCGAAAAACGGTGCTTTCTATGGCTGGGGCTTTATAATCAACTCAATGCGTAAACAGTCCACCGGACTGTTTACTGTCAAAAGTGCTTGCACTTTTGAATTTCGTGGTTTTGGAGCGAAAAGCACGCTTTCAGTTAAGCCGCGTGTTAAAATACAGTCCCCCTAAAATTCAGCATAAAAACAGCACTTTCAGGATTTGAAAGTGCTGTTCGTTTTTGTCTTTATAGTTTTTGTTGAAAATTGATGCTTTTTTGATGCTCTTGAAAAATGAAACATATTTATAACACAAATATAATGCACCCCACTGCAAGAAATAGTGACAAATAATAGTAAAACCCTTTCGGTATGAATTTTATAATTCTTCAGCCTTGAAAGTTGTTTTAGGCATTTTATCAATATTTTCAAGTGCCATATTACACCTCTAAAAACTAAAATTTCTCGTAAGATTTATGTGTTTATTATAACATTTTTTTGATTAGAATTCAACTTAACGATTAGTATATGCGCTCGCCTTATGTGTTAAATGAATTAGGAATAAATCTAAAAGCATTTTTATTTCAGCTCCCCAAAGTGACATCTCATTTGTCACTTTGAATGTCACTTTAGGCTGTTGCTTTTATTATTTCACATACAAGTACAACATTATCACCGTATTTTCTTAATTCATCACTTAAATTGGATAATGAGTTTTCTCCAAAATAGAGTTTCGTCGGATTACAATAACTAAAATCTCCTAACATAATTTTTCTCCATTCTTTAATAATATAGAAAGTTCATTACACATTTTTACCCATTTGATATGCAAGTTTCATTGCAGGGTGATTTTTAATTTCACCTTTTTCATACACACCGCCGGCAACAACAGTCCCTTTTTCAACTGCACCTTCGACACAATCGGCATAACCTCTAAAGCAAGCCAATGTTGTGTCTGCTAACGATTTTTCATTGTCTGCCATAGTAGTAATATAATAAAATTCCTTGTTTTTAACCTCTAACCAACGAGCAACAGTACGGTCGATAACTGCTTTTAGCTGAGCATCTATTGAATAAAAGTACACAGGACTCGCCAACACAAGAACATCAGCATCAATCATTTTTTGTAAAATCTCAGCCATATCGTCCTTAAATCCACACGCACCGCTATTTTTACTGCAATGGTAACAAGCAATACAAGGGTGTATATTCTTTTCGGACACATGAATTTTTTCAACATTATGACCGGCTTCTGTTGCACCTCTTGCAAACTCGTCACAGAGAAGGTCAGAGTTACCGCCTTTTCGAGGACTGCCTGACAGAATTAAAACTTTTTTACTCATAATAAAATCTCCTCTGTTTCTTATTTTCGGATAAATTGCTCATCGTTTGTCTGTATTGCTCCGTCATCTACATATCGTTCCACCCGCATATGCAAATCATATTTTTCACGCAATTCCATTATTGTTTTCATCATTGGAGAGGCGTGATGTATATCAATAGCCTCCTGAGAACTCCAACTGTCAATAAGCAAAACCGTCTCTGAATCATCCAACGGCACAAAATAATCATATTTAAGATTTCCTTTTTCTTTTTTAATTCGTTCAACTGTTCCGCTTTCAATCATTTCCTGTGCAAATTTTCGTGCAGAGCCGTTTGTGCCTGTATAATATAAATTTACTGTAATTGCCATAATATCACCTCGTTATTTTTGTGTACTCGCTTTATAAACATCATCATTTACTTCTTCGAGCCACACATTTGTGGTTTCCTCGCCGGGAACTTCTACTGCCAGATGGGAAAACCAACTATCAGGAGAAGCGCCGTGCCAATGTTTGACATTCGCAGGAATATTCACAACATCGCCGGGCAGCATTTCTATAGCTTTCTTGCCCCATTCCTGATAATATCCTCGTCCGGCAACACAAATCAAAATTTGACCGCCACCGTTTTTTGCTTTATGAATATGCCAATTATTTCTGCATTTCGGCTCAAAGGTCACATTAAAAATACCAACTTGGTCTTTAGAAACAGGGGCAAGAAAACTCTTTCCGCTGAAATACTGTGCAAAGCTGTCGTTCGGCTCACCAATCGGAAATATCATTGATGAAGCGTGTTTTTCAATCGTATTATCTTCAGTTTCCTCGTTCTTATCATTCCACACTTCTTTTGCCATACGAAATGCAGCCCAAGCTTTTGGCCATCCTGCATAAAAAGCATTATGTGTTAAAATCTCTGTAATTTCTTCTTTAGTAATTCCATTTTTCTTAGCACTTTCCAAATGGTAACGAAAAGCGGAATCAATTAAACCTTGCGACATTAAAGAAGTAACTGTTACAAGTGAACGGTCTCTAAGCGATAACTTATCTTCTCTGCTCCAAACCTCACCAAATAATACATCATCGTTTAATTCAGCAAATTTCGGAGCAAATTCTCCTAATTCTTTTCTACCGGCTGTTTGTTTGATTGCCATATATTTCAACCTCCTAAAAATTAAAATTCGCTATTGAATATTTTTTTATTCTCTGTTATATTAATAATAACACCTAAACCTAACTTTATGTCAAGAGTTTTTTTATTTTTTGGGAGGGAAAAATATGTATACAATCGGTCAAGTATCTGAAATGTTTGATTTACCGGTATCAACTTTGCGTTACTATGATAAAGAAGGGCTGTTTCCTGAATTAAATCGCACATCGGGAATTAGACAATTTAGCGAAAATGAAATTGAGGCATTGCGTGTAATTGAATGCTTGAAAAAAACAGGGTTACAAATAAAAGACATTAAGCAATTTATGTCTTGGTGTATGGAAGGAAGTTCAACATATACCAAAAGAAAAGAGTTGTTTGAAAACCAAAAAAAGCAAGTAGAAGCTGAGATTACCAAGTTGAATAAAACGCTTGATATGTTAAATTTCAAATGTTGGTATTACAGTGAGGCTATCAAAGACGGAAACGAGGATAGGATAAAAAGTTTGATTCCTGATGAATTGCCAAACAGCATTAAATCTGCATATATGAATTCACACAAAGAATAAAAAATTAGATAAAAAAGAAAAGTAATCACTAACGAATTTGACTTGTGATTGATGCTTTTTTGATGATGTACCAAACGAATTGCATGGATTGTGTGGCACAAAGTGAACAAAAAACGGTGTGAAAATGAAAAAGCGGCGTACGGAAAAGACCGTGCGCCGTAGTTTTATCTATATGGAAAAAGCAAGTAAAATCGCCGTAATACAGCGTAAATAAAGAAAAAAAGCACCGAAAAACGGTGCTTTCTATGGCTGGGGCTTTATAATCAACTCAATGCGTAAACAGTCCACCGGACTGTTTACTGTCAAAAGTGCTTGCACTTTTGAATTTCGTGGTTTTGGAGCGAAAAGCACGCTTTCAGTTAAGCCGCGTGTTAAAATACAGTCCCCCTAAAATTCAGCATAAAAACAGCACTTTCAGGATTTGAAAGTGCTGTTCGTTTTTGTCTTTATAGTTTTTGTTGAAAATTGATGCTTTTTTGATGCTCTTGAAAAATGAAACATATTTATAACACAAATATAATGCACCCCACTGCAAGAAATAGTGACAAATAATAGTAAAACCCTTTCGGTATGAATTTTATAATTCTTCAGCCTTGAAAGTTGTTTTAGGCATTTTGTCGATATTTTCAAGTGCCATATTATTTGTCACTTTGAATGTCACTTTGAATTTTTTTTTTGACTCTTCAAAACCTAAAAAGTCGATAACACTATCGGATGATGAAATTTCTACCGGAACTTCGGTATCTTCTTCATCGTCCTTGAACATCATATATTCGGCAGCACGACCGGCAAGTCGCCTTTTAATTTCATTATCGTCCATACAATCCGCAACTCGTTCTCGAATAAATATACTAACAAAAACTGTTATTTATCAAGTCTCTCATCACAAGAAGTGAACTCAAATTAACAAAACAAATGATTATAACTTCTTAATTAGTAAATTAACATATATTTCAAATAAGGCTAAAAGGAACAAATCTTCCATTGTTTCTATAACTTCTCCATCGTATCCTCCCGGAGAACCGTATGATTTATCAATGTTTTTATTTTTATTCCCATAGATTGCTGAAAACTCCGCAATAACAGTAACCAACTGGCATGCTTCTATTTCTTCGCAACTTTCAAAATTATATTCTATCGACAACTGCTGAATCGGTGTAGCCTTTTTGTCATTACTATTAAACGCATTAGCCAAAACATCTGTAATATGATTTTGATATTCAAACTCTTGATGTGGTATTGGTTTATCAGCATAGTATTCTAAGCTACGAGCAAAATACTTTCCTCCCTCGCAAAAAACACTTTTATCATCAGGGAAGTGTTTATTTAGCACACTTTCTATTGCAACCAAACACTCTTTATAAATATTGTACTCACTGACTCGTAAATTCAAATCACAATATTTCAAAATTCTATTTTGAACCTCTTTAGTACAACAGCAAAATTCTCTATACATCTCTCTATTGTAATAAAACAAATCATTATACATCGTGGCTATTGCACATAGCGGAATAAGCCCTCTGTCTTTATAGTATTTTGAAATAAATGAAACCGCTTGTGCTTTTACGCTCTCTTGATGACGCTCCTCATCACGTTTGTCCTGCCTTTTTTCAAATTTCTCCATACGATTACTTTGTCTTATTTGCAAGACTGCAATAATAACCGTAACTATTAAAGCGACTCCCGCACAAATAATACTTATCCAATCTGAAACAGTCATCATGTAGGTCCTCCTTCTACTGTAAACTAAAATTTATCGTAAGATTTATGTGTTTATTATAACATTGATTTGATTGAATTCAACTTAATGATTATTATGTGTGCTAACCTTATTTATTAAATGTATGAGCAGGATGCAAACCTAATAACATTTTTGGTTTTGCTCCCCAAAGTGACATTTTATTTGTCACTTTGAATGTCACTTTGAGCCGCATTTCTATTGGTGTATGTCAGTAAAAATCAATGCGATGAAAGATGATCATATCTATTATAAATCAATTGTAAAATAGTATAAGACCGTCAAGTCTCATTTGAGATCTGACGGCCTTTTTGCATTATATAGAATTCATAATATTAAGCAAGCTCTGATAGCTGTCAACATCATGGTAAACCACCTTGCTATTAGACATTTCGTTGAACAGCTTTTTGGCACAAGAAATCTTAGCCTGCTCAATCGGTCTAAGTTCGAGGCTTTCCATAGTGCCTTTAGTTTCGGCAATAAAGAAAATATGTTTTACTGTTCCCTCATAAAAAGCGATTGCCCAGTCGGGAGAATAATTGCCTACCGGAGTAGGAATTTGGAATGTTCTCGGAAGTTTTGCATATACACATACTTCTTCTGCTGCATCCAAATCCTCTGCAAATTTTCTTTCAATGCTCTTTTCCGCAGAGCCATCTGTGAACACATAGTCTTGGATTGCTTTCTTTGCAAGGAATGCTTTGTCAAAGCTTTGTGTGTTCTTTTCGGCTGTAAAGATATTACTGTCATACTCACCCTCGATTGTGTCATAGGAAATATGCTCAACAATCATTGTAGCTTTCTGCTCATTGATAAGTCTGATAACCTTTGAGATAAATTCCTCTGGGTTATTCTTAAACATATGAATCTTATCAATACGAATACCCTGTAAAATTGCAGATACAGTCTTACGGGTAAGCGTGGTACCTTCTGCGACCTTACCGATAAGGTCGTATTTAATCTGACTTGTTTCAGCGTGTTTAAGAGTCTGCGTTCTTGTTTTTTCGCCAGTAAATGAAGCTCCACGCTCAACCTCATACTCATTCATTTCTGCTTTCTGACGACCGATGGTAGCGGTGTATTGAAGCTCTGAAACAAAAAGTTTTTCGTTAATATGTGCGATTGCTTTCTTAATCAGCTCGTCGCTATCAAACTCAACTGTGTAAGCGTACTTGTGGTTAATCTCATGCCATAAAGCCTGAAACTCTTTCTTGGCAAAGTTTTCGTTAAGCGGGTTATCTTTAACCTTTGTTTCGTGTCCGTCTGTAAACATATCCTTGAGGACACTATCATCATAAACAGCTTGAATAAGTGTATGTATGCCATCCACCATCGGTTTCAATTCATCAGGAAGTTCGGCAACTGTTCCACTCTTTATATCTTGACGGTAGCTATCCGTAACCTTATCATCATCGTCGATATAATCATTTCTGATAAGGTATTTGTAGATTTTATTAGCGGTGCTGTCGTCAATAAGCGTAGGTACATCATCCACCTTAACATACTTGCCTTTGAAGTATTCTTTAGTCGCAACAGTAGGTCTGTCATACAAAACAGTTTTGATATCTGACTGCAAATCCGTAACAAAAGTTTTATAGCTTTCACTTGCAATAACAGTAAGTGTGTTAATATCGTGTACCGAAGCGCCACAACTTTCAACATCCATACGATTACCGTTTTGATTTACACACAAACGCAATCCACGGCCAACCTCTTGGCGTTTTGCAGTGTTGCTGTCGGAGTGTTTAAGCGTACAAATTTGAAATACATTTGGGTTGTCCCAGCCTTCACGAAGCGCAGAATGAGAAAAAATAAATCTTGTCGGCTCGTCAAAGGACAGCAAGCGTTCCTTGTTCTTCAATATCAAGTCGTATGCTGATATATCATCGGAAAACTCGCTTCCACGCTTAAGTTTGCTGTCAATACTGTGTCCGGTCTTTTTATCAATACTGAAATAGCCCTTATGTACCGCACTCACATCACTGCAAGTAGATTTCAAGTATTTTTGATACGGAGTATCAAGCAAGGTCGTATAGTCATTAAGAGCATTCAAATACTCTTCCTCAAACATAACACCGTACTCGCCAAGCACTTCATCGCCATTTTCATCATATTGACGATACTTTGCAACCTCATCAATAAAGAACAAAGAAAGACATTTAATACCCATATTAAAGAGCTTTTCTTCTTTTTCAAAATGAGAAAGAATAGTCTCTCTAATCTGAATACGGCGCATATCTTTTTCAGACACATCACCGACAACATCTCCGGCTTTGATGACTTCGCCGTTGGTAAAGGTCACAGTGCCACGCAGCGGGTCAATTTCGGAGATGGTGTATCCCTTGTACTGTTCCATTTCTTGCGAAGCATAATATAAATCATCGCCCACACCGAGAATATGAGTTTTTCTCTTTGGTCCGGTACTTTGCATGACTTCAAATTCAATTTTAGCCATAGGTGGCTTTTTACTTGAAAGCACAATTTGTTCGAGATACAAATAACTGTCAGTGCCTCTAAGATTTTTAACTTCAAAGCCTTTGACTTCAATCTTCTTGACGAGTTTTTTATTGAATGCGTCAAGAGCATCTAACACATAAACAAGATTATGTTGCTTTGCGTGAGTAGCAGAATAATTGAGCGTAAAAAGAGGATTGAAATTTTTCAAAGCCTTTTGTGTAACTGCACCGCCCATTTTCTGTGGCTCATCAAGAATAATAATCGGTCTGTTCGCTTTGATTACATCAATCGGACGACGAGAACCAAACTCATCACGTTTAGAATAGATAATACGAGACTCTTTACTTCTGCCGCCTTCTTTTAGAGAAGCAGCAAAAGCCTGCGTATTGATAATCATTACATTTATGCCCGAACTCGATGAAAAATTATCGAGCTGGTTCAGGTTTGAACTGTTATAAACAAAACATCGTGCTTTTTTGCCATAGTATTCCATAAAGTGATCTACGGTAATTTCAAAAGATTTCTTTACACCCTCACGAATAGCAATACTCGGAACAACTACAATGAATTTGCTCCAACCGTATTTCTTATTCAGCTCAAACATAGTCTTGATATACACATAGGTTTTACCTGTACCGGTTTCCATTTCAATATCAAGGCTGCATCTGCCCAAATCTTTTACAAGGGACGGAGAAAGTTTAATGTTATTTTGGCTTTGCAAATTTTGAATATTTTGCAAAAGTTGTTCGTCAGAAAGCTCAACAAGTTCGTTCTTGTATCCTGTATCATCCATTATTTCGTTTTCATCAAATGATACTTGAGAAGAAAGATTCTGTTCAGTATTTCCCAAATCACGAATATAGTTGATTTTATCGTGAAAGCCTTGTCCGTTAAAAACCTTGACAACAGCATCAACGGCATCAGTTTGGTATTGTTGTATCTTAAAATTAAATTTCATAGGCTATCACACTCCTATCTATGCTACGGTTGCTTTAATTCTTGCCGATAGGCGAGAGAGTAAATCATCTTGATTTTCCCACATTACCGTATTTATCTGTTTGACATCAAAGTGTCCATCTTCACCAAATTTTTCTTTGTTGCAAACTTGGATAACTTCTTTTCCTAAACCCAATGCATAGCCTGCTTCAAAATATGCACCATTATTGTGTCCGGTTAGCTCTGCGATAACAAAACGAGCTTGTTTAATTTCGTAAAGCATTTCAGGAACAATTTGATGGTTGTGTTCAATTTCGTCCATAAGTCGAGGAATGAAACCACAATCTGTAATTGCTTTCTTTATAGTTTCTCTTGTTTCTTTCATATCTTCGGCAAACGACATAGCAACAAACACATTCTTTGAATTAGAAGATGTACTCTTTTGAACTTGGTCAACTCTGTTCCAACCATCTGCTTCAAGAACAACCTTATACGAATCATCACTTTTTGAACAATCAATGTATTTGTTTGCTGTTAGGTAATCAGCAATTTTCACGAATTGCTGGTTAATGTCTTTCTCATCTAATTCTTTACCCTTTTTATCATATCGACTTACAAAAAAAGCGGCTCTGATTTGCGATTTTGAAAGCTCAACCATTTTCCCGATATACTCCGTTCGTTGAGCCAACCCTATCAAAATCTTGTCAATTCTTTCCGAAAATGATTTAGGATAAAATGCTTCAATTTCATCACGTGAAACATAATGACACCAAGGATATTGCTCATAAGTTTCTTGGAATTTATTCTGAGAGCCAATGAAATTGAAAAAACGATAATTCTCGTGTTCAACTGCAACTCCATTGTAATACAAGTAAGACGCCACTTTATCTCGTATATTTGCACCAACTGTGTTAGGAAAAGCTCGATATTCATACCTTCCGCAAGTTGGGCAGGTTACAAATACATAAGTAAAGTTTTCTAGAGTTTGCCCTTCGGCTTCCGAGCCGCAATAAGGACAGTTAATTGATTTTGTATTCATTACAACACCTTCCTTACTGTGTCAGGGCTGTAAGTGGCAAAGATTTGCTCGAAGTTGGTTGCGACACTATCGTTTGCCATAGAGCTGTCACGCATCACAAAATAGTAAGGCTTCTGCTTGGCAATGGCTTTGATAGTTTCCTCGGTCACATCGCTGTCAAAGCAGGCAATCAGATAGTTGTCCTCCACATTGAAAACCTTCTTACCTGCAATGGTTGTTTCCTCGATTTTGCTGGAGAGCAGCACGCCTAAATCCAGCATTACTTGGAACAGCAAATCCTCCGGCGTTCTGTCCTCTTTGATGTTATCTTCAAGTTTAGAGAAAAGTGATGGTTCATACTCTGCTGGATTGTAATAAACATCTTTCATATTGGAAGTATCACACTTCAATACACGGAACCCGATGTCGAGTTTGAAGTTATCAACTCCACTCTCATTCAAGATTTTCTGACCTGCACGGCGGATACGCTCCTTGCCTATTTCACAAATATTCTTATAACCGGCTTTGTATGCTTCGCTCTTTTCGTCCGTTTCTTCCGGTAACTGTACCATAATAAATCTACGATTGCCACCATCTTCATAATTCTGCTGCATAACAGCTTGTGCCGTAGTTGCTGAGCCAGAAAAGAAATCAAGAATAATATCCTCATCTTTACTGGAAAAGATAGTTATACCAGCAACGAGTTCTTGGACTAATGATACAGGCTTCGGATAGCTAAAGTACTTATCGAGGTCTAACGCCTGCAGGTCTTTAATTCCATTAGCAGAAAGATGCTTGAGGATAGAATAAAACTTGGAGGAATCCGCTTTGATATTTCTCAATTTACCGACAATATTCATTCCATTCGGCTTGGGAATAAGTATATACTCGCCTTTTTTCAAGCCGAGATTGATTTCATCCAATTTGGATTGTCCCTTACATTCCAGGATTTCCTCGTAATGGCAGTTGCCATACTTGCCAAATTCTTTGCGAAGCCAATCCTCTTGAATCCAATACTTCTCTCCATCTTTTTCCACGATTTTGCCACGGATGTCTTTTGGTTTACCAAGAGGCGAGAATTGTGTTATGTCTTTTGCATACACAAAAAGATAGTCATGTCCCTTTATGACTTGCTTTGCCATTCCACCGCCCTCTGCACGAATAACAATAAACTCCGCAACTTTATTGGACTCACCAAATACTTCTTCACAGAGCTTTTTAGTGTTTGTTTGTTCGTTATCGTCGATACTTATGAAGATTGCACCATCTGGAGTGAGCAAATCTTTTGCCAACTTCAATCTCGGATAAATCATATTTAGCCAGTCGGTATGGAAACGACCGTTACTCTCGGTGTTCTGTACCATACGATTGCCGTCCTCATCAAACTGACCGCTGTTTTCAAGATATTCGTCTGTACTTTGAGCAAAATCATCTTCATACACAAAATCATTTCCCGTATTATACGGCGGGTCTATATATATCATTTTGATTTTGCCAAGATATGTTTCCTGCAATAGCTTCAATACTTCAAGGTTATCGCCCTCGATATAAAGATTTTCTGTATTATCAAAATTCACGCTGCCACTACTGCAATATGGTTTTCCCTCACTGTCTGCTCCAGTTGGAGTTGTCTCATCATCACGAACAGGACGCAAGGTCTTATTGATAGGGGAATTGGCAAGAAGAACGGACTTCTTCTTGTCAGGCCAAGTGAACTGATAGCGTTCCTCATTTCCATCAACAACCTTGCAAGAAATTTCCTGCATAAGCACATCCTTGTCTATTGCTCGTTCTACAATAGCCTTGCCGTTTTCATCATAACCGGTAATACTTTCAGTAACAGCATTAGGAAACATCTCCGCTAACTTCTTGAAATTCTCATCAGCCTTGTTTGCTGTTTGCATTTTAAGCTTGTCCATTTTCTTTTTCCTCCGTTTTTTCATTCATCCGTTTTTTCATTCAATGACATCTAGTGTTGAGATATATTTTCTAACTTTGTTATTCAGTTCCTTCATTGATTTGTTGATTGTCCCCGTTCTCTCATAATCTTCTAAATCCAATTTTTCCTTTTCTTCCTGACTTGCTAAATAGAGAACATTCCACCTATTACTAAACACATCCAGTTGTAGATTACACAATTTTAAGATTGCAGAATATTCGTTATACATATCTTCTGATATAAACGGAACATTACCGTTTAAAGTATCTTGGGCTTTCACAACTGCTGTTAGTGCAAGGTCATATACCTCTTTATCATACGCTTTCTTTGCTTTAGGATCTGCGGGTACTTGGGTATATCCCTCTGGAATCATTACACTAATTTTTTTCACCATATCAAAAAACGCAACTGATAGCGTTCTATAAATGCTAAACTCTGTATCAAACCTTGTTTTACTGATGTAATTTTTATTTTCAAGCTTTGATTTGTATTCTTCTAATTTTTTTGTTGTTTCCAGTTCATATTTTTTCTTTAATTTATCTGCAATTAAATTGGCTGAAAATTTTACTACAAAAGCTATAATTGCTCCAGCACCGCCGACACTTCCGACAATGCTAAATACTATTTTAAATACAGTATCCCAGTTCATAAATTTATAATTTCCTCCTCTAAAATTATAATCTATAATTTCACTTTCAACTTTTTAAGCTGTTGTACTATTTCAAACTTCTTTTTCGGTTGTTTTTCCGCACGAGCTTGTTTTTCTAACTTTGCAATTTCTTTTTCAAGTTTTGCTTGTTTTTCGTGAAGTGCAATATTTTCGTCGAGCGATAATTCCTCATTCCAAACTCCACACTCCAAACTTCTTATCAAGTTTTCCCACACTTTATCAAGGTTTAAGCCTTTAAGCTCAACCTTTTGTTCTGTGGTTGATTTCCAATCTGTCTGCATTAACTTAGTGTGATAAATTGCAAGTTTGCTTTCATTACCGCATTCAAGCACAAACAAAATGTTTTGCGGTATCAGATTCGACAGTGTTGCAATGGTCTTTTCTTCAAACTCTTTTCTTTTTAAGGTTACGAGCAAAACAAAAAAACTTTTCACTTCATCGCCGGCAGGAATATTGACCTTATTCGGCGTTATTTCATTGACGATAGTTATTCTTGAAATATCAGCGTCAATCTTCTCTTTTGCCGATGTATTCATTTGAAATTTTGCATATATAGCCTTTTTCGGAAGCTGTTTGCTCATTTCCGTGCTTTTCGGTAAACCAAGCATAATTTTCACCTCATTTTACAACTAAAAAGCAAATAAGTTCAAAATCATCCAAGCCTTTAATTTCGTTAGACAAAAAGCTAACTTGACTGCCACCTAAAAAACTGTCTATATCGCTTTCGTCTTTGACTTCTATAATGGATGCAATCGCCTCTCCGAGCAGTTCAGAGAATTTCGACATATCCTTACCGTCACGAGTTTCTTTGTTGAACTGCTTAAAAACCTCCGGTATAGGTTCCGTTTTGCCCTTACAAAGAAAACGCATTTTATCGAGCATATTCTTCGGAGATAAATGGTCGCAAATAACCTTTCCGTCATCGCTAATATATACCATATAGAATGGGTGAAGTCTGTTTTGATTATCAATATTTACGCTATCGGAGCGATTTTTCAAAACAAATATCACTCCGGCTGGTGCATCCTCATTTGCCGGAACAACTGCATTAAGTCCAAACGGAGCTTTTTCAATATCAGGGTGGTTCTTTATGTATTCAAGCAAATCAAGCCTAAATTCATTAAGACCTAAATCCATTATTGAAATGCCGGTTGTCATATCTTCAATATCAACAACTTCTTCTTGCAGTTTTTCGAGTTGTGCTTTTCTGTATTCAAGATCAGTTTTTTCTTCATCGCTTAAAGGATTATCGTCACCCGTACCGGTTGAAGTAATATTTACTATTTTCATACGAGTTTCAACTTTAGCTTTCAGATTGATATAATCATCAAGGGTTACATCAGGCCAGAAATTGACAAGCTGGATATACTTATTTTTACTTCCGATACGGTCAATACGACCAAAACGCTGAATAATACGAACCGGATTCCAATGTATATCGTAGTTAATCAGATAATCGCAATCTTGCAAGTTTTGACCTTCTGAAATACAGTCTGTTGCAATCAGAATATCTATATCTTCCTTAGGAATGTTCTCAAATAAATCTCTACCCTTGGAAATCGGAGAAAAGCAGGTCAGCACAGTATTTAAGTCTCCACGAAGCTTAGGACAAGTGGTACGACCGTCTACTGAGCCTGACACCATTGCAGTATTAAGTCCATATTTTGATTTGACATACTCGCTTACATTGTCATACAAATACCCTGCTGTATCCGCAAACGCAGTAAAAATAATTATCTTTTTATTGCCTTCGTTAATCGGGTTAGATATTTTTTCATCAATAATTTTGTAAAGTTCTTGCAACTTTGAATCGTGTTCCGGCGTAATGTCACCAACCATAACAGTTAAGAGTTCAAGAACTTCTGCATCTTTTACAAGGCTATCTCTCCAAGACACATAGTCCATATCAGCAAGGTCGATTTTTATCTTTCTACCAAAAGAGAACAGGTCATCTGTATTTTGGTCCTCATCGTCAAACTCATCCACATTAGATATATCTGTTAATTCAATTTCGTGTGCAGATTGCTTATTAAATCTGTCAATCGTCTCAATTGTGCTGTCAATCAAATCTTTTATTCTCTTAAGAGTAAGATTGAAAGAATATACGGAGCTTTCCATACGCTTCATCAAATTGATAGCTGTCAAACGACGGATACCTTGCTCACGGTTTGCCTGAGTAAAGCCTACATTGACTTTGTTATCTTCGTATAGTTCTGCATACTTGTCCATTTTGCTCGGAAGTATATAGTGTGTCGGAGTGTATATAGTCAATGTTAAAAGCATAAGCTGCTCGAAAATCTCATTATAATTTATTGCAGTTTTCAAGTCAGTCAAATGCGGTCTCGGCGATAAAGGTTTTAATCTTATTGGGAAAGTTCCTATATCAGTTGTGTCATAGTATTTTTGAATATGTTTTCTTGAACGGGCTATTGTTACGCTATCCAAGACTTCAAAAAAATCAAAGTCCAGCATTTTAAGTAAGTTTTCAGTTGTACGATCAGACGGTTCCCACTTACTCCAAGTGTTAAAAGCTCTTTGGGCGTTCCTGAATATTTCATCAATGGTGCGATTAGTATTGAGCTTTTCGTCTATGTAATCTGTGTGCCCTTCATATGCAAGGGCAAGTTGATTTTTCAAGTCATTAAAGCGATTGTTTACCGGCGTAGCCGAAAGCATAAGAACTTTAGTTTTTATGCCTGCTCGAATAACTTTTTTCATCAAGGTAACATAGCGATTATCCTTTGTTTCTTCATCCGGATTTTCAACTATCTTACCACCGTTTCTGAAATTATGTGATTCATCAATAACTACAAGACCGTAGTTACCCCAATTTATTCTATCAAGGTCAAGACCATTTGACTGTCCATGTGTTCTGTTAAGGTCTGTATGATAAAGAACATCATAACCGAGGCGGTCAGACGCAATAGGGTTGTTAATGTAATTATCTTTATATGTGTTCCAGTTGTTGGCTAATTTTTTAGGGCATAGCACCAGCACTGATTTATTTTTGCTTTCGTAATATTTTATAACTGCAAGTGCTGTAAACGTTTTACCAAGACCAACACTGTCAGCGAGAATGCAACCGTTATATTTTTCAAGTTTATTGATGATAGCAAGAGCGGCATCTTTTTGGAAATTATACAGCATACTCCAAATCTTGCTGTCTTTAAAACCGGTTGCTTCATTAGGGAGTTCATCTTCAGAAATATCTTCTAAAAATTCATTGAAGATATTATAGAGTGTAACAAAATAAATAAAATCCGGAGCATTTTCATTGTAAGCAGCTGTAATGCTGTCAATAACTTCATCGGTAACATCCTGCAGCTTACTCTGGTCATTCCAAAGTTGATCAAATAGTGACAAATAAGCCGAGCTCATAGGCGCTTCTGTTTTTTGAATATAATTGTAGGCATTATTACCTCTCTCACAACCTAATCCAACCGTTGAAAATTCAGTGATAGGCATATAATTCTTGTCATCAACATTCATAAAGCCCATCATATCTTCATTGCTCTTGTTAGATTTAAATACAGCTTTTTTCTTAATCCACTCTGCACACTCTCTTGCAATCGCTTTTTGAGTAAGTTCATTTCTTAATTTAATTTCAAATTCTGTACCATACAGATTGCGTTCACGATTAAGTCGTGGAATATAAAACTCTCTCTTTTCCTTTTTCGCTTTTTCTGTTACGAAAGTCGGAGCTGTAAAAATGAAACGCAATTCATCAATAGAGGTGAGTTGCTTTTTAAGTTCTTGAAAGGCATAGATAGAAAAGCAAGCTGCAGCGATAGACAGTTTACTTCCTTCATGAATCTCAACGGATAAATCATCTTTCAAAGTTTCGGTAACATTATTGATTAATTTCATAATATGATTCTCCTACAGCATTAAAGATAAGTCAATATAAAAATTTGCAACGTACAAAAATCAGTACAGAAAAACGGATAACATATCAAGTTAAAACAATTCATTTTATTATATCATATTTGATAATAATATTCAATAAAATCCAAATTGTGAACAAATTCTTACTTTATACGGTGAGGATTTTTGTTTTTATAAAATAAATTGTAAATTTTCTTACAAAACACATCAACAAAACTTGAATTTTTCTCCGTATTATAGAGGTTTTTTTTTGCTATCGTGAAATTAAATGTAAACAAGGTGTAAAGATTTTTGAAAAACACCCGAACAAAATGGATATTTTTCTCCGTATAGTAGAGGGACTTTTTTATGGGTGAATTTTTGTTTTCAAATTTACTTATGCTTTTTTCTTTTTGAAAAAGTATCTCTCAAATAATACGAAAGGAGGCAGCGCAATGAAAGAAAGCTACAAAAGTTTTGATGAGCTACCGATGATGTTATCGGTGTCGCAGGTTGCAAAGGTGCTTGGAATATCTCGCACAAGGTCATACGAGCTTGTCAATGAAAAAGGTTTTCCAAAAATAAAAATCGGCACAAGAATTGTTGTACCGAAAGATGAATTCAAGTTGTGGATTCAAAAACAAATTAAGAAAGGATAAAAATTGTGTACGCAAATAAAAATTACAAAACCGACGGCAAGGTTTACTATATGCCGAACAAAATCTTTGATGAAAACTTTTCGCCGCACGAATTTATGATTTATTGTTTTCTTGTTTCGGTTGGCGACAGCAAAGGTGTAAGTTTTTGGTCTGTTCCGAAGATGGCAAAGACGTGTAATATGTGTCCGACTACTTGCAGAAACACACTCAAGTCGCTTGAAGAAAAAGGCTATATAGATATTACTCAAAGATTTTTTGAGAACGCACAGCAAAGTAATATCTACACAGTTCATCAAATATAGTGTACCCCACTGTAAGAGCTGATGACAAATAATCTAAAAGCCTAAAATTGAAAAAACAGCTGTTTTTCTTTTGCTTTACTTAAATTGATTTTTAACTCGGTTTTGGATGAAATTTCGGCTCTTTTGAGTGAGTTTTGAAGCGAAATTCAAGCCGTCGATTTTAAAGCAGGATAAAGGGGTATGATTTTCGGGCATTGAAATGCCCGAAATCGCCGTCCGGCAAAGCCTGTCGGCTTTTCGATTCGTAATACTTTTGCGTATGATATGAAATTCGTATGCAGTTGAGGCTGTTTTTCGCAGAAAATCAAGGCTTTTGCGTATTCACTTGGGTATTACCGTATGATAAACCTATTTTTGAAAAATCAGGCAACGCCGTAAGCAAAAATTGACGAGTTCAATCTAAAATAGAGTAACTCGTCGGACTAAAACTAAAAACGGCTTACAGGCGATTTGTGAAAGCCTGTGAGCCAAAACGGAGGTTAATATGAACTACAAATTCACAATGAAAGGTACATCAAATTAAAGGAGGCAGATATAAAATCATAATTAGCGTGTTGCCTTATGGCAGCAAAGGAAATAAATTCTAAAGCATCAGGCAATAATAGTATTGAAAAATCAAGCGGGAGTGAGCTGAAAATCAATACACAAAACATTGCCGATGAGAGAATCAGCACAGAGCTTTGGATGCAGCATTTTGCAAATACCCTGCTAAATCAAAATGCCATTGACGACAAAACCTATCGCAAATTGATGGGAAAAATCAGCGTGGAAGTCAATCGCAGATACGGAAAAATAAACTGAAAAGCTCTGTAAAACATTACCAAAACAGGTATCAATCCCCTAATGAACGCAGGGGTGAAATACTGTAAAATAAAGCTGGATAATAGAAATTATTTGTGATATTGTCTGCTTGGAAAGGAGTAAAAATATGGATATATATTCAACTCGTGAGAGAATCAGAAAAGAAAATATCAACTTTATGAACTTGCCGCTTCGTGTAACATTTTACGCTCGTGTCAGCACGGATTTTAATGTTCAGTTAAATTCACTTGATAATCAAATAACATATTACACCGATTTCATTAGGAAAAATCCGAATTGGGAATATGTTGACGGTTATGTTGACGAGGGCATATCGGGCGTATCGACCGCAAAGCGTGAGCGATTCAACGAAATGATTGAGGACGCAAAAGCAGGAATGTTTGACCTGATAGTAACCAAAGAGGTGTCAAGATTTGCCCGCAACACACTGGACAGTATTCGCTTTACCCGTGAACTTTTATCAAGCGGAGTGGCTGTATATTTTCAAAATGACAACATAAACACGCTTGACGAGGACAGCGAGCTGAGGCTGACAATTATGTCATCAATGGCGCAAGACGAGTCGAGAAAAATCTCTACACGTGTGCGATTCGGTCATCAACAAGCTATCAAAAAAGGAACTGTACTTGGCACAAACAATATGTACGGCTACATCAAAAAAGACGGCAAGTTGATGATTGACGAAACGCAAGCCGACTTTGTGAGAGAACTGTTTGAAATGTATGCCACGGGAAAATTCAGTATGAAGCAAATGGAAAAGCATTTTTACCAAAAGGGAATACGAAATTCCAAGGGCAAAATGCTCTCCCACTCAACAATGAGCAACATCATACGCAACCCGAAATACAAGGGCTACTATGCCGGAAACAAGGTGCGAATTACAGACCTGTTCACCAAAAAGCAAAAGTTTTTGCCCGAGGAAGAATGGGTTATGTATAAAGACGAAACCGGTGAAACAGTACCTGCTATCGTCAGCGAGGAGTTGTGGAACAAAGCAAACGAAGTGCTGTATATGCGAAGTCAAGATGTAATCACGGCACAGCACAAGACGGTGCATCAAAACCTGCTGACAGGCAAACTGATATGTGCGCACTGCGGTATGCCCTACTATCGCAAGGACGCAGTAAGCAAGGGCGGAGAAAAAATCTCAAAGTGGGTATGCTCGGGCAAGATAAAAAACGGATCATCAAGCTGTCCGAGCCGAGCGATTTACGAAAACGAAATCAAGCCGATTATTGAGGATATTTTCAAATCGGGGCAACAGCATATTGAGGAACTCTCGGCGTGTGTGTTAAAGCTTGTGTCCGAAGTCCTTGACACAAACGAAAACAAGGACGAACTTAACAGGCTGAATCAAGAACTTATCACACGGCAAAAAATGAAAGCGAAGTTATTACAATACAACGCTGACGGAAGAATGAATGACAGCGAATTCATACGAATGACTGCCGACTGCGATAACGAAATCAAGGACATTGAGAGAAAAATAAACGCACTGAAAAAAACATCAAAAACCGAGCGAGAGATGAAAAAAGAGCTTGCAGAAATCAAAACCATACTGAAAGCGGCGGAAAAGCACATTGACGGCGAGGAAATCGACAGAGCGTTTATCGACCGATATATAAGCGATATTACGGTCTATCCCGACGAGGAAATAACACGCTTTGAGATACACTTAAAAGCCGGAACAACAGTCACTAAAACCCTTCAAAACCTTACGAGCCGTGCAGGTAGCAATAGTAAGAAAATGATTAAGGCTTATGAAGAAAGCATGAAATAAGTCGGAATAAGCAAAAATTTTCACGCTTATAACAGCTGCGACAAGGCGGCAAAAAAGTATCCCATACCTATTGGTACGGGATACTTGATTTTTGTGCAGTATATATATTTAAAACATATTATATATATTCAGATTTTATTAGTGCAAAAATGACAAAATATTGCTGCTATTTTGCCATAAATGAATTGATAAATTCGCCGTCACTAAAGGTATAAATAACGTTATCGACAATCGTGCTTCTGACAGGGTCTGCGTTTTTAATTTCGGTCGAATATTTTTTAACAATACTTATCTTTTTATCCTTAATCTCAAAAGCGATTGCGCCGGCTTTAGTTTGCTCTATACCGCTGTCGTTAGCTTTGACGTACTCAAAAGGAATTGCAAAATAATTTTCTGACTTATTAACAAGAATGGCTTTATGGGTATCTTGCGCCTCACTCGTAGTATTTTTAATCGTTTTGCTGTCAAGCACCGTGGGCTTTTGCGGGTCAGACACGTCAAAAAGAGCAAATTTGATACCTCTTGCATAAGGATTTGAAAAATCGTTGGCAGTGCCTATACCGAGAAGCGTATCGCTGTCAATCGGGATAAGATTAGTAGAAAAGCCGCTGATTTTAACGCTTCCCTTAATAATCGGCTTTTTAGGATTGGAGAGGTCGATAACAAAAAGAGGGTCGGTATATTCAAACGTTATAACATAGGCGGTATCGCCCGAAAAGCGCACGGCATGGATATCCTCACCCCTTGCAAAATCGTCTGTTTCACCGAGCTTTTTTAAGTCTTTATCGAGCACATAAACATTACTTATCTGATTGGAATTTTTGTCATATTTAGTGGTTGCAATGCGGAAATTGCCGTTATATTCGTCCATTGAAAACTGATTATTGACAGTACCCGAAAAAGTCGCTTTGGCAATAAATTTAATATCATTTTTAAAATCTAGCTTATAAATTTCGGTATTGCAATCCGAAAGATAAAAAATCTCGTTATTATCGTCATTCTTGGCAGTATCACAAGTATCAAAAACGGCATTTGCAACATAAAGATTATTTTCATTGCAATAAACGGTTGAGCCTGCACCTGCTATCGCCTTTGTTTTTGCAGTCATTTTTTGGCTTACAAGGTCAAGCTTGCTGACAATAAGATACGAAGCGGATTTAGAATTTTCGACAATGCAAATATCCTTTGGCTCAACTGCTTTTTTAGAGCCGTCAAGCGTGGTTTCGGGCAGATAATCTTTGTCTGTTTTGCACAAACGAGAGCGTATTTCTTTGTTGGAAATAACCAAAAGGGAATCACTTGTGATACGAGAAGAAACGTAGCTGCCCTGCTGTTTAAACGAATGTATTTTTTTTGGATTTTTTATATCGGAAAGAGAATAGATATCAATATTTGTAAATGAATCGTAATTGTTGTTGAAGCTGTCCGACTGAACAATCAAATTATTTTTATAAAGAAAAAAATCATCAATATAGTCACCGTTATCCATATCAAAGGCTATTTCAGAAAGCTTTTTTACGTTCTTCCCGTCAGGCTCATAGATTAAAATTTTATCATTTCCATTACGGAGTGTATAAATATATTTTCCGTCATTTTTGATAATATCAGCCTCATCAACACCGCCAACCTGAACGTAGGTTTCACTGCTTGAATTATCAGCCGCATTCTCAGCGCCTTTAATCGTATCTTTAGATGTCGGAAAACCGAAATTGCCCGAACTGTTAGATTTTTCAATGGATTTGAAATATTTTTCAATATCCTTTGCAGACGAAAATGATTTAAATTGAACGTTTTCACTTTGAATTTCTGTATCGGTCACAGGCGGCGATTGCGTATTTCTGCCAAGAGCAAAATTGAGAGAAACGGCAACAATCGCAACGCAGGCAACAAGACTTAAGGCAGTTTTAAACGCTTTGGTTTTTACAAACGGTATAATCTTTTGTTCCTTATCGTCAATTGCATTTTTAACATTCTCGCCGTTTAGGCTTTCGGGTGTGGCTACATTGTCGTTATCAAATTTATTTTTAATAAAATCAATGTCAAAATTTGCTATGACCTTGTCATATTTTTCATTTTTTTTCATATAACATCACTCCAAATAATTTCTCATTTTCGCAAGGCTTCTTGAAAGCTTTGACCTGACACTCGACGGCTTTATGCCGACAATTTTTGAACATTCCTTACTCGTAAAGCCTGCAACAAGGCAAAGCAAAACAATGTCCTTTTCATCAGACTGAAGTTTATCAAGCGCCTGCTTAAGCTCTAATGATAAATCGCTGTGGCAATAGGAAAGAGAGGCATCGTTTTGCATTTCGGCAAGCGATGAATTCACCCTGCTTTTTGCCTGATAATCAATATATTTTGCACAGGAAGAGCGCAAAATTTTAAATATCCAAGCCGGAAAAGCCTCCGCCTTTTTAAGCTGTTTTATCCCCTGCCAAGCGCAGAGAACGCAATCCATAACGGCGTCCTCTGCGTCTGCTTCGCTCGAAAGTTTATAATAGGCATAACGATAAAGCCTGTTTTTATAAAGCTCATAAAGCTCGCAAAAAGCATTTTTATCACCCTTTTGGGCATTTTTTATAAACTCGCTTTCTTTCATATTGCTCACCTCTTTTGACGACGTCATAAGTTAAGTATAAATTATCGCCCAAAGTGTTGCAAGATTTTTCAAAAAAATCGGATTTTTTATTGTTTATTTTACAATTTTGTAAATTTTTAAAATATTTTGAATTTGCTATTGTTATAAGGAGCGCTCTATTATATAATAGATACAATTAAGATTTTAAATAATGGATAACTATTGTTATCATTCGATATAAAGGCAGGACAAAGTGATGATTTTTTCAAGAGATATAGGAATTGATTTAGGCACGGCAAATACAGTTATTTGTGACAAAAAGGGCAGAATTATTATAAGGGAGCCGAGTGTTGTTGCAGTTGATGTAAAGACTAAAAGGGTTCTTGCAACAGGCGATGAGGCTAAGACTATGATTGGCAGAACTCCGGGTTCAATTATTGCGGTAAGGCCGCTTCAAGACGGTGTTATTGCCGATTTTGATATGACGTCGGATATGCTCAGGAGTTTCATTTACCGTTCAAGCAGGAGAAATCTTTTTACAAGGACAAGAGTTGTTGTAAGCGTTCCGAGCGGTGTAACCGAGGTTGAAAGACGTGCGGTTGAGGACGCTGTTCGCTCGGCAGGTGCACAGGACGTTGAGCTTATTGAGGAGTCGATGGCGGCAGCTATCGGCGCAGGCCTTCCTGTTTTTGAAGCAACCGGCTCTATGATAGTTGATATCGGCGGGGGCACATGCGACGTTGCGGTTATCAGCCTTGGCGGTATTGCGGCAAGCAGAAGCATTAAGGTTGGCGGCGACGCATTTGACGAGGCAATAGTAAATCATATGAAAAAAGCGCACAATCTTCTTATCGGAAAAAACACGGCTGAGGATATCAAGCTTAAAATCGGCTCTGTAAGCGAATACGACGGCGAAGGTGCAATGGACGTTAAGGGAAGAAATCTTACAGACGGTTTGCCTAAGAGCGTTGAGGTAACCTCGGCTGAAATAAGAGATGTTTTGGCAGAGCCTGTTTCTAAAATTATTGCTTCCATTAAAGAAACTCTTGAAGTTACGCTTCCGGAACTTGCGTCTGATATTATCGACAGAGGCATTTATCTTGCCGGCGGTTCAAGCCAGCTCAGAGGCTTGCCGGAGCTTATTGCAAAGGAAACAAAAATGCAGGTACATATTCCCGAAAAGCCGCTTGATTGCGTAGCTATCGGAACATCAATCAAACTCAGAAGGGCACAATAATTATGAAAGACCTTTTTAAAAGCAGTCGTTTCAAGTTAATAGTTTCAATAATTGCCTTGCTTCTTGTAGGTATGTTCATTTGTGCGGCTAACGGCCACGGCGAAACGGCGCAAAGCGGCATAGTAGGCACAATATTCACTCCTGCGCATTGGATTGCAAGCAAAATAAGCGATGGAATTGACCATATAAGCGAAAGCGCAAAGGGCAATGCTGAATACGACGCCAAAATCGATTCGCTTCAAAAGCAACTCGGCGAGCTTCAAAACCAACTTGCCGATTATAATAATCTTAAAGCGCAAAACGACTTATACAAGGACGCACTCGGCCTTAAAGAGGAACATAAGGATTTCAAATTTGCCGAAGCATCGGTTATCGGAAGGGACAGTGCAAATCCATACTGTTCGTTCACGGTAAGCAAGGGCACGTTAAACGGAGTTAAGGACGGTGCGGCTGTTCTTTACGGAAAATATCTTATCGGTGTTATAAAAAAGGCTTATCCTACCTACAGCGTTGTGAATACTATTCTCGACCCGGATTTTTCGGTTTCTGCTTACGATATTTCTACTAATGAGCTAAGCTTTGTTTCGGGCGACGCAAGCCTTGCAAAGCAGGGTGTTTGCAAATTTGAAAACCTTTCATCATCAAGTAAAATTTCTTACGGCTCGATTATTGCGACGGCAGGTATAAGCAAAAAAATGCCTAAAGGAATAATTATCGGAACAGTTAAAGATATCAATAATGACGATACGGACATTTCAAGCTATGCGGCTGTTGAGCCGGGTACGGATATTGAAAAGGTAACATCCGTGCTCATTCTTACAAGCTACAGCGAAAGCGAGGGCAAATAATGAGTGCAAAAAAGCAGACGGTTAAATATATCATTTACTGCCTTATTATCCTCGGTTGCGATTTGCTTCAAAATGTTCAAGGTCTTTTCCCTGAGGTTTGGGGAGCAAGGTGCTTTTTGCTTTTGCCTGTAACGATTATTCTTGCTATGGGCGAGGACGAGAAAAACGGTGCGCTCTTAGGTCTTTTTGCCGGTCTTTTATGGGATTTGACTTCTGGAGTGCATATGGGCTTTAACTGCATTTTCATTATGATTATGTGCTTTTTCTCCTGCGCACTTGTCACTTACATTGCAAGAGATATTTTTATCACAAATTTTGTTTCAATAACAGTTGCAACAGCTCTTTATGGCTTTATCTATTGGCTTTTCTTTATAATCATAAAGGGTGTAAAAGGCGGAGAAATGACGCTTGTAACATTTTACATTCCATGCGTTATTTATACACTTGTGCTCACTCCGCTTATCTATCTCATTTTAAGACCGATTAAAAGAAAGCTTAACGAAGCACCGAAACCTGTGATTGAGGATAAAAGAGAAATAAAATAAACGGCAATTTATTATAATCAAGGAGTATTTCATTGAAAAGTAAATATAAAAGCGGCAGGAGTGTTTTTGCGCTGATTGTGGTCTGCTTAGTTATCTTTTCATTTGCGGCAGATCTGTTTAACATTCAGGTAAAAAATAACGAATACTATGCCGCACAAAACAATACGGAAAGTAAATATGTTGTTGAGCTTGAGGCGGCAAGAGGAGAAATAGTTGACAGAAACGGTAACTCCCTTGTAACCAACAGGCAAGGCAACTCGATAATTTTAAACGCTGCATTTTTCCCCTCTCAAAAGGACAATAAGAGAAGAAACGAGATAATCTTTAATCTCATTAAGCTTTTTGAGAAAAATAATGAGGAATATGCTCAAAATCTTCCGCTTAAAATAACAAAGAGCGGCAAGGTTAAATTCAGCGGTAAAAAAGAGGATATTGCGACGATGAAAAGTGCAGATATGCTCAATCTTCAGCCTTATGCAACTGCGCAAAACTGCTTTGACGCTATGATTGAAAAATATGAGATTGAAGGCTATGACGCTCAAACTGCGCTAAAAATCGGCAATATAAGATATGAGCTTACAAGGCTTCTTTTCTCTTACGAAAACCCTGTTACAATTGCAGATGACGTAAGCGACGAAACGGTTGCAATGATTAAAGAGGACCGGGAAACATATCTCGGTGCAGACGTAAGAATTGTTGCATACAGAGAATATGTTGACTCAACAATTGCGCCGCACATTCTCGGCACAGTCAGGAAAATCAATGCCGAGGAATACAACGAACGCAAAGACGACGGATATAAAATTACCGACCAAATAGGCGAATCGGGTATTGAGCAGGCTTGCGAAAGCGAGCTTAGGGGCACTCCGGGTGAGCTTACAATCACGATAAAAAAAGACGGCGAAATAACGCAGGAGGTCACGAAAAAGCCTATTCAGGGCAACACTGTGGTATTGACTATTGACCGTGATTTGCAGGTGCTTGCGCAAAACAGGCTTCAAGGTGTATGCAATAAGGTTAACGCTGCTTCCTCGGCAGGTGCAGTAGTGGTTGAGGACGTAAACAGCGGTGAACTTCTTGCCGCAGCCTCCTACCCTACCTACGATTTAAACGATTATTACGATAAATATGACGAGCTTATTTCTAACCCTCGTAACCCGCTTTGGTCAAGATTTGCCATGGGTACTTACGCTCCGGGTTCTACATTTAAGCCCGTTGTTGCAAGTGCTTCGCTTGAAGAGGGCGCTATCAGCGCTGACACGATTTTTAACTGCGGCGGTACAATGGAATACAGAAAGCAAAAATTCAAATGTCTTCACGGAAATGCACACGGCGGTGAAAATGTAAAAACCGCACTTCGTGATTCGTGCAACATTTTCTTCTACAACTGCGCTATGAGGCTCGGAATTTCCAAAATTGACGAATATGCAACAGCCTTTGGCTTGGGCGAAAAAACAGGAGTTGAAATTGCAGAGTCCTCAGGTATTCTTGCATCTCCCGAAAACAGAGAAAATAACGGCGGAATATGGAACGCAGGTGACACACTTCAAACCGCTATCGGTCAGAGTGATAACCTTTTCACTCCTCTCCAGCTTGCAAACTACTGCTCAACAGTTGCAAACGGCGGAACAAGATATGAGCTTCACTTTGTAAAATCAATAATTTCTTCCGCTTCGGGCAATGTCAACGAAAAAACGAAATCGGTTGCTGAATCGGTAGGTTTAAGCCAAAGCACGATTAACACCGTTCATCAAGGTATGCGCCTTGTTGCTACAAACGGCGGTCCTTATTTGGTATTTTCAAATATGAAAACTAAGGTTGCCTGCAAAACAGGTACTTCCGAGGTTAAGGTAAACGGCGTTAAGAGAAACAACGGTTTTCTTATCACCTTTGCACCTTACAACCATCCCGAAATTGCGGTTTCATCAGTAGTTGAGCTTGCAGGCTCCGGCTCGGAAACGGCGGAAATGACTAAGGATATCATCAATTATTGGTATCAAAACAACACCGACGCAAAGGAAAATCAAAAAGTCGGTACGCTTTTGCCGTAAATACTCAAGTTTTTTGTAGTATTTTGGAGTATATATATAAATAATTATTGAATATAT